>OFES01000025.1_pt1 | contig 86290 bp, 84 predicted proteins | sample 1521151 | NCBI WGS metagenome assembly OFES01 (sample SAMN04272335, study PRJEB24112) | coral metagenome | biome: Coral reef; feature: Shallow seawater; material: Coral tissue | host: Coral | place: China: South China Sea | collected 2014
GGTTCCCCGCTGAACTGGAATCGTTCATCTCCAAGGTTATCGATCAGCTGCAGAGCCCTCGTCTGGCTTCCAAATAAACTCGCTCTTCTTCTCTTCGGCTTTCGTTTCTTTTCGCAGGGGTCCTGGCATGTTCCGGGGCCTTTGCGCTTTACAACCGAACGCGAAGCTCACGATATTCCACTGAAATATTTCATGAACTGTACCCGCTCATAGGCTGCAGGGTTTTCTGCCCTCCCGAAGCTCATTTTACCGATAACCTCGTCAAGAGACGAAAAAGCGTGCCGTTCCATGTAGTCATGCAACTCTTCGAGTATCGTACCGATCGCTGTATACCCTTTCCGGTACAGCACCGAGGCGATCTGGCCGGTTTTTGCCCCGGCAAGCAGCTGTTTTATCAAGGCTTCTCCGTTATGAATTCCTGTCGAAGCCGATATATCACAGGGTGTTCTGGAAGAAAGCATCGCCACCCAGCGCAGTGAAATCGCAAGTTCTTCGGGTGCACTGAAAACATGTGAGCTTTTCACTTCGAAAGTCTCGATGTCGATATCGGGAGAAAAGAACCTGTTGAACATCACGAGTCCTTTCGTACCGGTAGCTGCCATTTTTCCAACCATGTTGGCAAGCCCCGAAAAATAATAGCTTATTTTAGCTGCAACCGGAATACTGACCTGCCTCGTTACTTTTTCGAGCACATCGAGGTACACCTGCTCGTTCTGTCCACTCTCCTTACGTGGATCCGAAGGAAGCAGAAAAATATTGAGCTCGAGCCCGTCAGCCCCTGCCCTCTGAATCTGGGAAGCGAACTCCGTCCATTCCGATGCGGAAATACAGTTGATGCTTGCGATGACGGGAACATCTACGGCAGCCTTGCACCCGTTTACGAGATCGAGATAGTTTTTGAGATCGTTTCCACGGGTATAACTGTGAATGTATTCTTCCGCCTGAGCATAGTAATACAGCTGCTCATTGGTTTGGATGGTATATCCCGATTCATGATGAATCTGCTCTTCGAAAAGCGATTTCAAAACAACCGCGCCGGCGCCGGATTCAGCAGCCTTACAGACACTTTCGATTGATTCCGTCATACCTGAGCTCCCTACAATCAAAGGGTTTTTCAGGTTCAATCCCATATATGTCGTCGATACATCAGCCATATATCCTCCAATGATCCTTTATGTTAACACCTGAACCGATCACGGTCAGTATGCCCGGCAATAACCCGGCTTTGACAGTGACAAAATGTATACCCCTCAGCCGAACTCAGCAGTATTCATGAAGATAGCGACTATTTTACTGTGAAATAAGCTTTCGGCATTTTTCCTGCCAGTCAACAAAAACAACGGTATCCTGACGTACAGAGAACCCCGCCAGCGGAGCCTCAAGGAATCAATCCGGCAACGCTGATAATCCTCTTTGCAATATCCGTGTTGTCATAAATCCCGCAAAACTCCCGGGCACCCTGGCCTATAGCGAACACCGGTACAGGCAGAGCAGTATGTTTGCCGGTTGTCCACCCTATACCGGCTTTATGGTTCAGCAGCTTCGTCAGCGATACGGTCAAAGGGTCTCCCTTATATGTCTGTCCACCGCTATCACCACTCATACTTGCAGTATAGGCCTGCTTCAACGCCATTTTCTCTTCGGTGGTCAATACCAGTGCCGGATCAAGCTGCTCGTTACCAAGCCCGAAATACACTTTTGCGCTGTCGAGAGCCATTGGAAAACTGACATTTTCCCTTTCTACCCATTGCGCAACCTTGCCGGCAAACACCTGTGCAGAAAGTTTTTGATTGAGCAGAAGACCGATATCGCTCTCATATGCCTTGTCAGCATATCCAAGAGCAAGCCCGCCGCATTCATGATCCGCGGTAACCACGATCAGCGTCTCGGAGGGATGCTCATGATAAAATTCGAGAGCCTCCGCTATCGCCAGGTCAAAATCAACTACTTCATGGGCCACGGTGGCGGCATCGTTGGCATGGCTCGCCCAATCGATCTTCCCCCCCTCGACCATCAGAAAAAAGCCCTTTTCATTGTCAAGAAGCCTGATCCCATTTCTTGTAAAGTCTGCAAGTGTGAGCCCGTCGGGGGCCCTGTCGATGGCATATTCGAGAGCACCCTTTCCATCGAATTTCTCGAATGCCCAATATTTTTGTCCGGGGATCGCCTTACCGAGAGCCTCCCACCCTTGAATAACGGTATAACCGCTGTCCTGCATGATTGTGATCAGCTTGCCGAGAGGCTTTCCGTTTTCCATGTCTGCACGGGCGTACCCTCCCCCGAAATAATCAAAACCGCTCGATGCCATCTGAACGGCAATGTCGGAATACATGCTCCTGTTGTCCGTATGTGCATAAAAACAGGCAGGTGTTGCATGGTCTATGCTGACGCTTGAAACAATTCCAACCCGCATACCGTTATCTTTCGACATTTCAGCAATGGTTTTCAGACTCGTCGAATGGTTTCCGCTTTTCGCTATCGTGCCGATAGTGGTCTTGTGCCCTGTCGCAAGTGCTGTTCCTGCAGAGGCCGAACCGGTGATGTAGCGATTTTCCGCATGTGTCGAGGCCATTCCCGAAACAGGCAACGTAGTCATCAAAAGCACCTGATCATCTTCAAGAACAGCTTCGGCTATCTTGACATGCGCCATGCCCATACCGTCACCGATGAAATAAAAAATATATTTGGGAATACCGGCGGCTTCTTTCACGCTCTCCGGCTGCACCCTGCCTGTCGTGCTACAGGAAACCGTAAAGAACATGGTGAGGAGAACCAGTATACCAGTCAACCGAATTCCTGACATTTTCGACAGGCAGCGAAATCGTTTCATCATGCTTGATAATTACAATAGGTTAGCATCGAGTCACAAGTTCCGCCTTATCGTCAATGATACCGCTGAAACCCGTGCATTGAATTCAATACAAACTCCTTACAGGAAACATAGTTAAGAAAAGAAAGCGGATGGCACCTCGTTATCGCAAAGGAAGATTGCTCAGAGGATGAAAATACAATGTAAATGTTATAACACATCTTTTAGAAGGAGAAATACATGCGGGATACTTATCCGGTGGCTTTGCTGATCCGGGATTGCATGAACTCGATGATAGCATCGATCGCTCTCTTTTTTTCACAATCGCAGAACATCTGGTGTTCCGAATGTTCGAGCCAGACAATATCTTTATCTGACGATGCTGTCGCCACCCCTTTGAACACAATCTCCGAACTGTTCCGGGTAACAGTCTGATCATTGCGGTTATGGAGAATAAGCATAGGGCATCGAATATCGTGCAGGCGGGATTCGGTAAAGGATATCAAGTCGAAAAATGACATGATCGCATCCGTCGGGGCCCAATGGTAATGTACTGAACGGCTTTTTTCATCATTATCGCTGAGCGCGACACGAAGATCCCAGCTTTTGATAAATGTCTGCAACACAGGGGCAAGGAAGTGCAAAGGCCGCCCTGGGCCCAGCATCGAGACCAAACGAAATGCCGGAGCTGCCAAGACAACCGAATCGAGCTGCCCTCCCTGGTATTTCGTTGCCAGATTGAGAGCAATGAGAGCCCCCATGCTATGCCCAATAACAAAAATTTTATCGACTTTTTCCGATAGCTCTCGAAAGGCGGTTTCAGCATCCTGCATCCAGTCCCGCCATGTCACTCCACGGAGCTTTTCGGGTGACATTTCACCGTGCCCTTTGAGAACCGGTACACTGACATGAAGATGTAACTGTTCAAGAGGCTCAACAAGCGAGTTAACACTGTCGAGGGTCGCGGTAAAACCATGAACGATAAGCACTCCAAACGCATCCTTTTTCATGAAAACTCCTCAACTCGTTGCGTGATCAGATACCTATACAATAACACCATTCCATATCTTATATTCAAACCTTTGCGGTCGGGAGTGACTCCGCCCGCATGGAAAATATCATTCCTTTTCGCTATTTTTTGCTTATAGGGAACCTTTCTTGTAACCGTTTCTTGGATGAGCTTGTGGCAAAATTGCAACAACGTCTGCTCCTATGGATAGCGCTTGTATCCACGCTGAATGCATGTTCAGTTGTAAAAACCACGGCAAAAGCCGCCTATTCTGTTGGAAAATTCGCGGTTGAGACCGTAGTGTCGCCTTTCACCCATGATGAAATAGAATCGATCGACGGCCTCTCCCCGGAAGAAGCGATCAGGCAGGGCCGAGTGAAAAATGCCCCCTATGTGGTTTATGGAAAGACTTATGTACCGATGAGTGTCGAAGAATCGAGAAACTACAAGGAAAAAGGAATAGCATCGTGGTACGGTGAAGAAACCCGAAAAAAAGACGGTGGAAAAATAACCGCCAACGGAGAAAAGTTCGATCCTGATAAATTGAGCGCTGCCCATAAATACCTGCCGCTGCCTATCAATGTCCGTGTTACCAATCTCGAAACGAAACGGTCGATCATCGTAAGAGTTAATGACCGTGGACCTTTTGCTCATGAGAGGATAATCGATCTAAGCGCAGGTGCGGCTAAAAAGCTCGGTTTTTATGAAAAAGGCACTGCCATGGTTTCAGTCGAAGTAGTTTCCTTGACTGCCGATACCTGAACCTGACAGTGCCATAACCAGTTGTCGCTGTGATCTTTCCATGACAACCAAAGCAACGTTCTATGAACAGGTTTATGACCTCGTTCGACAGATTCCGGCTGGGTATGTCTCCACTTACGGCATCATTGCAGAACAGATAAGCCTCCGTTCAGCGGCAAGAATGGTCGGCTGGGCACTCAACAAAGCCGATATTGCCACAGTTCCCGCCCACAGAGTTGTCAACCGTAACGGAGAACTTACCGGTAAAGGTCATTTTTTCACTCCGGATACCATGCGCCAGATGCTTGAAACCGAAGGTGTAACATTCAGGCCAGACGGATCGGTAGACCTTGACCGACACCTTTTCCGCTTCAGTCATTCCTAATAACGGCCGCATCTTTCATGAACCGCTCGAGACCGCTATCGGTCAGAGGATGTTTTGCAAGCTGACCGATAACGTTGAACGGTATGGTTGCGACATCAGCTCCGATCATGGCAGCCTCGACAACATGCTGTGGATGACGAACGCTTGCAACGAGCACTTCCGTGGGATACCTGTAGTTATCATAAATTCTAACTATCTGCTCGACAAGAGCCATACCCTCCGTGCTGATATCATCGAGACGTCCGACAAACGGACTGACATATGACGCCCCTGCCTTGGCCGCAAGAATTGCCTGAGTTGGCGAAAAAACAAGTGTGGCATTGATCCTGATGCCGTTTCCGGACAAATGACGCATAGCTTTGAGGCCCTCGATCGTCAGCGGACATTTGACCACCACATTGTCGTCAATCGAGGCAAGCTCCTCACCCTGAGCGATCATCTCATCGGCAGTAAGTGTTGTAACTTCTGCACTTACCGGGCCATCGACAATATCGCAGATCGTTGCGATATGGCTCTTGAAGTCCTCGTAGGTAAAATTCTCGGGATCCTTCACGATTTTAGCCACAAGGGATGGATTGGTGGTCACACCATCGAGAACCCCTAGATCGTTGGCCGCCTTGATTTCATCAAGATTGGCTGTGTCGATAAAAAATTTCATCTCTGGCTCCGTTATTTATTATTCTTCGTTTGTGTTTACATAGTTTTATTGCAAACCTTCACAAATCCAGGGTCTTACGACAAGTGTTCCTGCCCCCGACATGCGGTAATGATGCAACACAAAAAATGCCCTAAAAATTAACATTTTTTCACACCTTCCGCTTCTTCGGCAAGAAAGGCGTTGAAGTTTCTCGGCTTACGCGCAGCCCACCCTTTCTTGTGATACGCGTAGCCGGCAAGTAGCGGCAAGGCAATGGTCGCTTCTGAAAAAATCATCTGCTCGAAAACAGTATCGACCTTACCCCAGGAACTTGCCTCCTTCAGTGTCGAGCCCGACAACCCTCCGTCACGCTCATCTGCAACGGTAACCTGAATGGCATAGGTGTGCATCGACACCTCTTCATAACCCAACACTTCGGCAGCAACGACGATATCCTGCGTAAAGTTTTTCGGAACTCCACCACCAAGCATGAAGATGCCTGTTTTATCATTAGCTATCTTGATTCCGGTCAACTCACGAAAATCCTTTACGGAATCTATGGAAACCTGCGCCCCGGGGTTGTTCCACTGGTGATGAACAAGCCCGAAACCTGCCGAACAATCAGAAAACGCCGGGACAAAAACCGGTACACCTTTTTCAAAGGACTTATAGACAATCGAGTTCCGGTCAAGGTTCTTTTCTGCGATATAGCGGCCCATCTCCATGATAAACTCCCTTGAAGAGTATGCACCCGGTTTCATGGAATTGGCGATAACAGCCATGGTGTCATCACAGATTCGAAGCTCATCCTCATCGATATAGGTATCGTAAATACGATCGATATGCAGCTCCCTGAGAACAGTATCGTCCGCAAGGGGATCTCCTTTGTAGTGTTTGAATCCCAGTGCTTCGAAGAAATCCTGGTCAACGATATTTGCACCGGTCGAGACAATGACGTCTATCATGTTGTGCTCGATCATATCGATAATGACCTGTTTGAGACCCGCGCTGACAAGCGAACCTGCCAGCGTCAGAATCACCGCGCAATCCTCATCCCGCTGCATCCTGTCAAGAATCGACGCAGCCCTGGCAAGGTTCCTGGCCTGAAACGCGGTATCTCCCATTTGGTCGACAAGCGGGACAACATCAAACGACTTGATATCGATATGCCTGACCGGCTCTTTGAGCAGATCTTCTCTTTTTACATTTGTAAGCATACTTTTTCTTCTTTTTCTGTTTGTAACCCTTGTATACTGTTTTGCTTTCCTTTTCACGATAAACCGTCCCTGATTCCCGAATGAGAAAAGCCCTCCCATACAGGAAACGCCAATGACAACAGCGGATTCCAATGGAGGAAAAATAAATAAAAAGTTATTCAGGCAAAGCGATTGCGAACGATGGATCAGGATAAAAAAAAGAGAGCAAGCTTACTATATCACACATTCAAATTACCGGATGCTGCTTCCTTCCGGACCTGACATGGTTGGGCAACAGAATGTTGTATAGGACTTGCTCTCAAATTCTCGTTATGTGAAGGGCTGTAAATATAGCACGAAAAAATCATTTTGCACAAATAAAAATCAAATAAATCCCCTACGATCCCGACAAACCCCTTTTATCTTTCTGGCAACTGTTATAACTTCCAGTGCATTTGACAGAACTGACAGCCTGAGCTTACTGACTGGAGTCGTGCTTCGACGTACGCTCCGATTATGATAAAATTATGGGTCAAAAAAGAATCTTAAGCGGTATGCGCCCGACCGGAAAGCTGCATTTGGGTCATTACACCGGTGCACTTGAAAACTGGGTGGCAAGGCAAAACGAGCTCGATGCCGGCAGGAAAAGAGTGTTTGAAACCTATTTCCTGATAGCCGACTATCACAGCCTTACGACATCGCTTGAAACTGCTGATATTTTTGACTGCACCATCGACATGGTGATCGACTGGCTTGCTGCAGGCGTCGATCCTGAAAAAAGTCCGATTTTCAGGCAATCCAGAGTGAAACAGCATACCGAGCTATTCCTGATTTATGCAATGCTCATCACTGCCTCGAGGCTTGAACGAAACCCGACGCTGAAAGATCAGGTAAGAGACCTCAATATGGAAGCGATTTCCTATGGACACCTGGGCTACCCCGTTCTTCAGGCTGCAGATATTTTGCTCTACAAGGGAAATATCGTTCCGGTTGGGGAGGACCAGTTACCACACGTTGAAATAACCAGAGAGATTGCCCGGCGTTTCAACAAACAGTATCAACATCCTGAAATTGGAGATGTTTTTGAAGAACCGGAACCCAAAATCACAAAGTTCTCGCGTCTTGCCGGTCTCGATGGCAAAATGAAGATGTCAAAATCCCTTGGCAATACCATATTTCTGTCGGACTCACCTGAAGAAGTTCAGAAAAAGCTTCGTAAAGCTGTAACCGATACGCAGAAGATCAGAAAAAACGACCCCGGACGCCCGGAAGTATGCACCGTTTTCAGTTACCACTGCAAGTTTTCAGATTCGAAAAGGGTTGAGCAAATCGAAAGGGATTGCAGGTCAGGTGCTCTCGGCTGCGTTGATTGCAAAAAGCTTTGCGCTACTGCCATTTCCGAAGAATTAGCCCCGATTCTCGAAAAACGCTCAGAATATGTTGCCCGACCGGATATGGTGAAAGAAATACTTCTGACCGGTGAAAATCGTGCCCGCATGGTTGCAGAAGAAACCATGCGTCAAGTCAGGGAAGCGATGAAAATAGGTTAAAATAACAATAAACAAACGACAGGAATCAACAGCGTGCCACACAACGATACATTTGCTTTCATTTTCGATATGGATGGTGTTCTCGTCGACAACATGCACATGCATGCCCGCTCATGGGTGGAGCTTTTCCAAGATTACGGACTCGAAGGCCTCGATCCCGATCGTTATCTCCGTGAAACTGCCGGAATGAAAGGACTCGATGTTCTTCGTCATTTTCTCGACAAAGACATAACACCTGAAAAGGCCGAAAAACTCACGGAACTGAAAGATTTTCTCTACCGGTTCATGTACAGAGATGAAATCCGTCCGATTGAAGGACTCGAAGCGTTTCTCGACAAAGCTGAATCAATGATGATCAAACTTGGAGTCGGTACAGGTGCAGGAGCGAGGAACATCGAATATACACTTGGTATTCCCGGCCTGAAAAACCGGTTCAATGCTGTCGTTGGATCACATCAGGTACGGTATGGAAAACCCCATCCTGACATTTTTCTGCGCGTGGCGGAACTTCTCGAAACCGAACCGGCCAGGTGCATTGTTTTCGAGGATGCACTGCCAGGTCTCGAAGCAGCTAATGCTGCCGGTATGAAAAGCGTTGCACTCGCAACGACAAATCCAGCCGAGATCATGCGGGACCGTCCGGGCGTCATGGCTGTCATCGATGATTTTACAGCCCTTTCTCCTGATACAATCCTTGAAAAATCCTGTATCGTACAACCATAAGCAAGCTAAGGCAACAACACTCTCGACATGCGGGAATATTTTATAGAACACATACGAACAGCCCTGAAAACAGCAGGCATCACAACAGAAAAAGATATTCAGTTAGAAAAACCGGCGGACAACAAGTTCGGCGACTTTTCAACGAATATCGCCCTCGTGCTTTCTAAAGAGTGCCGAAAAAACCCTCGCCAGCTTTCACAAGAGATCGCCGAAAAGCTCTCGTTCGAACCGGGAACTGTGCGGAAAACAGAAATCGCCGGTCCGGGATTCATTAATTTCTACCTCGAGCCTGCATTCATCATGCAGTTGCTCGAACAAGCCATCACCGAAGGCGATGGATTCGGGCAGAGCCTTGTCGGGCAAGACAAAACCGCCATTGTCGAGTATGTCAGCGCAAATCCTACAGGACCGCTTACCATAGGCCGGGGAAGAGGCGGCGTTCTCGGTGATTGTATAGCAAACATCCTCGAAGCACAGGGGTATACCGTTACCCGGGAATACTATTTCAACGACGCAGGCAGGCAGATGACAATTCTTGCCGAATCGGTTCGTTTTCGTTACCTCGAGCTTTGCGGAGAGGTGATCGATTTCCCTGAAACCCATTATCAAGGCGGCTATATCAAAGTCATTGCCGAAAAGCTCTTTGAAAAACAAGGCAATGCTCTGCTCAAATCAGACGATCTCGCTCTGTTCAAGCAAACCGCTGAAACCTATATTTTCACCCATATCAAAAGTACACTTCACCGCCTGGACATAACCCATGACAGTTACTTCAACGAGCACAAGCTTTACCTTCCGGATGAGAGCGAACAATCACCGAACAGGCAGGTGATCGACCTGCTCCGAGAAAAAGGATACATCGACGAATATGACGGAGCGACCTGGTTTACAACCTCGAAACTCGGACAGGAAAAAGACAAGGTTCTCGTCAAGTCCAGCGGAGAACCCAGCTACCGTCTCCCGGACATCGCTTACCATATCACGAAATTCAAACGGGGCTTTTCCGAGATCGTCAATATTTTCGGAGCCGATCATATCGATGAATATCCCGACATCATAGAAGCCTTGAAAATCCTTGGCTACGATACAGACCGTATTCGTGTCGCCATCAATCAGTTCGTAACCACAACCGTCAATGGTGAGACGGTCAAGATGTCAACCAGAAAAGGGAACGCTGACCTGCTGGACGACCTTATCGATGATGTCGGTGCCGACGCAACAAGGCTTTTCTTTATCATGCGCAGCAAGGATTCTCACTTGAATTTCGATGTAGAGCTGGCAAAAAAACAATCGAAAGACAACCCGGTATTCTACCTCCAGTATGCACATGCCCGTATCTGCAGCCTGCTTCGCATGGCTGACCAGGAAGCCGGTTTCATCCTTCCGGCCGAAGGGATGCACCTCATGAGGAAAATGACCTCCGACCACGAAATCCGGCTGGGCTTCATGTTGCTTGAATTCCCCGAAGTCATCGACGTCTGTGGGAGATTTCTCGAACCGCAGAAAATGGTCGAGTACCTGCATGGCGTAGCCGAGCTGTACCACCGCTTCTATCAGGAATGCCCTATTCTCAAAGCAGAACCGGATATCCGTACAGCAAGGATCTTCCTCTCCGTTGCAACCCGGCAGGTTCTTCGCAACGGATTCAGAATACTTGGAATATCAGCACCTGAATCAATGTGACGAAGAAAAAACAATTACAACCTTCCGGCAAGATAAAGGAAAGGCAGGGCGTTTACTCTTCAATGGACCGGTACAAGCCTTCATCGACAATGTATCGCCAAATGGTCTCCGGGATTTGCTGAGAGCAATCTTGATCTGAGGCAATACGATCCCTTATATCAGTGGAGGATAATGGAAGATTGAAATCGATACGGTGAAATTTTTGTTCGTGAAGCTTTTCCAGGCTGGCTGCTTCAGCCCCCGCGCCATCCACCGTTTCTCTACCGAAGACAACGATGTTGCATCGCCGGATCAACTCTTCCCACGACTTCCAGTGGCGGAAGCTCCGGTAGTTGTCCTCACCGATCAAAAGGGTGATGTTCGATGATGAGTAAATCTCTTCGAGATATGTTACGAGATCAATCGTATAGGAGGGATACGCACGGTTGACTTCCCAACTGCAAACTTCAGCTATGGCTCCTGTTCTGTTAACAGTTTCAGCCAGCAATTCGGCCATTTGCACCCGATCCCTGTCAGATGATCGAGGGCTCTCTTTCAAAGGATTGTTGGAAACCGAAATAACCAGCCGGTTTAACGCCAAGAGCTCCCTAGCATAGAGGCACAAGGCAAGATGGCCATTATGCGGGGGGTCGAATGTTCCACCAAAAACAGCAAGTTGCACGGCTCATGCACTCTATCCGTTCTCGAAATGCTCTACAATGTTGTTGCGATAATCCTCAACCTTTTCCATGTTTTCGGGAAACTGCTGATCATATGCATCGAGAGCAGCTTGCGCCTCAAACCACTTTTCTCTCTTTATAAGCACCCCGATCTTGCCGAACCACGCTTTTTCATAGTAGATCGTATCGGGGTAAAAGCGAATAACATTGTCATAATATGCTATCGACCCGCGATACTTTTTAAGTTTTTGATACTGTTCGGCAATGGAATACTCGCTCAATGCCAGTTTTTCCCTGAGCTCACCAATGCTTGATGCGCTTTCCGTCACTTTATCGAGTCGCGCATACTGAGCCTCGGCAATAGCCAGATTTCTTTTGTACAGAGCATTGTCGGGATTAAGCGCGACAAGTTCAGTGTACATTTCGATATCACTTTGCAGTTGCTGAGGATCTCTGATAGGATACAGCTCCAGATAAAGCTGAAACTCACGGATGGCTTTTCTCGTATGTTCCTGATCCCGAGAAAACGTCGGTGAAAGCTCTTTATGAGATTTTGCCAGCATGAACTGCGCACCCTCTGCATAAGGCGAACCCGGCGTCTGCTCGAGCAGCCTGTTGAAAATATCGACTGCGAGCAGAAACTGTTCAGAACTGTAGTAGGCATTTGCAAGGGCGAACAGAACGTCATCCTCGAGGGTGGTCGCCCTTGTATCGAACATCAGTGACTCCAGTTCAATGATAGCCTTGTCATAATCCTCTTCTGCTACAAGCTCCTGAGCATAGGCGTATCGTACAACAACATCCCCATCCTTCGGGGGTTTCACCGAAGAACATGCCGAAAACAGCACGCCTGTAACAAGACATAGACCGACTACCAGAGCCATTCGTTTGATCAGAAATCTCGAAACCAGCATAACACACTCCGTAAATAACATAAAAATGTATGAAGTAAGAGAATAAGACTATTCGGCTTAAAATCAAAAGCAAACACGGCAAAGAGGCTGTCACAAAAGCACTGCGTAACGTCTATCGTTCATCATACAAATGTTTCCTGCAGAAAGTCATGTAGCCCCCCGTGAAACAGTAGTTCGGATTTCACAGGGATAGCGATATCGATAATGGCATTCACTGGAAAATGGATCCCCGGGTCTAACCCGGGGATGACTACATGAAAACTAATTACAGAACAAATGAGACAGTCTCGATTTTTCCTTCTGTCGAGCCGTCAGACAGGCAAGCGTTTTTCCTGCTTGGCGGGCTTCACAGATGGATCGAGATAGCCGCCAGTAGAGCCGTAACCACCTGCAGTATTGAATCCCATTAAGGGATAGAGCGGACAGAATCCCACGATTCCTGTAATCAATGGAACGAGGCCGGTGAGCCACCACCAACCCTGAAACACCACTCCTGCGATAAGCATTACAGAACCAAGGATGATTCTCACGTTTCTGTCAAGAACGCCGATGTTTTTCTGCATGTTTTCAGGCTCCTCATATTTAAGCTGTTATTAAAAAACAAGTAGTGCTACAATGTATCCTTGAAATTACAACCTGCAGACTGTAATATCAACATCCTCACATGATTTTTAACACCTGCCCATCCGGCTATCCGAATAGGTCGAGGTTACGGAACAAGCTTCATAACAACCTTGAATAATCAGGAACCGAGCTGCGTTTAAAATGTAAAGAGTTTGATACCCTCTTCCCGTAGCTTTTGAGCAACTACCGGTGGCTTCGCAACAGAGACACCTTCGATGAGCTTATCCGGAGCAGCCCCTTTATTGGGAAGAAAAAGTGGACACACCTCGACGGTGACGCCTTTTTTAATGAGATTTTTCAGCAGCATTTGCGGTGACTTGTCAAGTGGCTTGACCAATGTCTGTTTACTGTTTTTCATGGCAAGCTCGCCACCTGGACCACACAAGAGCATACGAACGCTTTTGCCCTGTTCGACGGTCTGGGTTGAAAGCACCATCGCCATCATCTGAGTCTGAACATCTCCGGTGGTTACAACGACAAAGAGTCCTTTTGTATCGTCAGAAGCCATCGCCTGAAGCGGCATAATGCTTGCTGCAAGCAAGAGAAGTGCCGTAACGGTTTTTCCAAATACACGCATAGTAATCGTTTCTTTTGGGGTTCATAAATGAAATAATAATGGAGCATGCCTCCGACAAAGAGCCGAAAGCGACGTAATATAGGGATAGTTCTATCCCGAAAAAAACAAAAAAAGAGGCGTCGATACATTGATATCGGGAGAAAACGCACCCGACAGTGGAGCTTAGGGGAGTCGAACCCCTGACCTTCTCATTGCGAACGAGACGCTCTACCAACTGAGCTAAAGCCCCATTACCAGGCCAGGTTAACCGTAGAACCTACATATTTTAACAGATCCCTGCAACAGCGGCATTGAAAGCGCACAGCTGCAGGGGCAAGAAAAAAGCCTGCATTTGTGAACAGGCTTTTTACAACAATTATATTCTCCGCCAGTATACAGTTATCATGCGCTTTCAGCCAGAGAACTTTTCAGTCTCTGCAACTGATGTACGACACTGTTATCGAGAATAGTGTCACCGATTTGCACCTTTACTCCCCCAATGAGTTGCTCGTCAAGAGAGAGCCGGGCTCGAATTTTTTTACCGGTATAGGCTGCCAGACCGTTAATGAGCTTTTTCGACTGCCCGTCATCGAGTTCAACAGCGCTTGTAACATCTACGTTGACAATATTTCCTCGCTCATCCCGAAGAGCATGGAACTCATCGATGACATCAGTGAGAAGTCCTGCACGCTTCTTTTTGCAAAGAAGATCGATAAACCGGATCGTATTTTCGCTCAGCTCGCCTTTGAAGACATCTTTCAAAATACGGGCCTTGAGATCAACATTGACAACAGGACTTCTCAACATGTTCACCATCTCTCGTGAACCGGCAACAGTCTCACGAATTGTCTCGAGATCGCTTGTGATCTGCTCGACAAAACCGCCCTCTTCGGCGACATCGAGTAACGCTTTGGCATACCGCCTGCTCGTTATTTTACTTGACATTTCCCGGTGCGTTTTCAGTTACGGTTTTGTGATAGCTCCTGAATCATGCTGTCAACGATCTTTTTCTGCTTGTCAGCGTCCAGATTCGCCATGATGATTTTCTCAGCGCCTTTGACGGCAAGATCAGCAACCTCTGTTCTCAATTCAGTCAGCGCCCGCCGTTTTTCCTGTTCAATCTCCTCTTTGGCCGAAGCGATCATTCTGGAAGCTTCCGAGTGAGCCTTCTCGGTGATTTCCGCCTTGAGCTTGTCTCCATACTCTTTGCCTTCCCGAATTATCTTTTCAGCATCCGCATCCGCCTTTGCCAAAAGGTCCCGGTTCTTTTTCAGCACTTCCTCAGCCTCTTCTTTTGCTGTGCGGGCACGGTCAATAGAGCTCTGGATACCTTTCTCTCTTTCCTCAAGAGCACTCAGCATTGGTCCCCAGGTAAACTTTTTCAGAATGAAAAGCACAATGAGGAACGTCACGGTGGTCCAGAAAATCAAACCCGGATTAGGATCGAGCAGGCCCCCGCTAAGGACTATAATTCCTGACGTAAGCATGGAATACTATTCTCCTTTACGATTGGATAAATCCCGAATGCGGCGCACTTCATTGCCGCATCCGGTTCATGACATATGATCTATATATTTTTTTCCGACTACTTTAAAACCAGCAACACTGCAATAACCTCGCCGAACAGGGCAACACCCTCGATAAGCGCTGCAGCAATGATCATGGTTGTACGAATATCTGCAGTTGCCTCGGGATTGCGTGCGGTTCCTTCAGCAGCAGAACCTGCAATCCGACCGATACCAAGACCTGCCCCAAGAACAGCTAAACCTGCGGCTATACCGGCACCCAGATAACCCAAGCCTTCATTACCCAAACCTTCCATGTTTTTACACCCTCCAAATGATTTGTTATGTATTGAGATCTACTACAAAAAACTGTTTAAAACCCTGACAAAGGTACAAAATATAACTGGCAATAAGAACAATCTCTTTTCGATCAATGCGCAGCCTCTGCTTCGTGATTTTCATGCGAGGAAGCAAGCCCGATAAACAGCGCGGACAGCATGGTAAAGATAAAGGCCTGCAGGAACGAGACAAAAATCTCAAGCAGATAGATAAATATGGAAAAAGGCACCGACACGAACACTGCCACAATATAGCTCTTCAGAATAAAGCTGATAAAAATCAGGCTGAGAATTATGATGTGCCCGGCAGTCATGTTGGCAAAAAGCCGGATGGTCAGTGCGAATGGTTTGGTAAACAAACCGATAACCTCAATTGGAATCATGATAATCCAGAGCGCCCAGTGCGTACCTGCGGTAAGATGAGCGAGATACCCCTTGATGCCGTTAGCCTTGATAGCTGATACCTGGGTAATGAAAAAAGTAAATACAGCAAGCGTCAGCGTCACGTTAATGTTGCCTGTAGCTGCAGCTCCGTATGGAATCAGACCGAGAAGGTTCAGCACCAGAATAAACACAAAAACTGTAAGCAGGTACGGCATGTGTTTCTCATAGCCCTCACCGATGTTGGATTTTGCAACATCGAGACGGATAAACTCAACAAGAGCTTCCATCGCATTGGCAATGCCTCCGGGAGCCTTGCTGTTATCGATAGATTTGTACTTGTTGCCTACATAACCGAAAACCAGCAATAGAATAACCGCGGCAATCCACATAAACACAACGTGACGGGTGATTGATATATCAAAACCGCCGACAACGATTTTCGGGAGTCCAAATTCGGCGAAAGGCTCGAAGGCCATGACATCGCTGTCGAGAATATGATGCATGATAACCTCACCCGGCCCTCCATGCCCTTCTTCACCTTGCCCTTCTGCAGAAGCTGCATGTGCAAGAGCACCGGAGCCAAAAAGCAATGGAATAATCAGCACAGCTACTCTGATAAGCTCCCCGGTCCGTAAAGCGTTAAACCGTTTCATGCAACTTTCTTTTTCTGTTTGTTCTTTTTTTGATATCCGAGAATCTCGATAATCACGTAGATACAGTAGAAAGCGAAAAATGACAAGACAAAGTCATTGATCACAACAAAACTCTGCAGGATGATAACGGCGATAAGCACCATAAGCACCAACAGCCTTAACACCAATCCTCCGAATACAACCTTGGTGAAAACCGCCTGGGGTTTGTCAAAGGCATACTCAAACAACAGGTAACCGACAAGGGAATTGGCAGCAATCAATATCCAGGCGACAAATACAGAGCCGAGGTCAATGTCGTACTCTGCTGCTCCCCAGAATATCACCCCCCATAAAATGACGGACAAGATAAGGATCTTTAGAAGAAAATCAAACAATGGTTTCATAAGATATCAGTTCACGCACTGACGATTCAGCGATTTTTTTTGTTAGCTTTTTTTACAACTTTCATCAGCACAAGTACCATTCCGGTCATCCCGGCAACAACACCGGCCAGTAACAGCAGCGGAGACGTTCCCAGCTTTTCGTCTGCCCAGTATCCACCGAGGACAAAAAAAGAAAAACTCACGGCAATCTGAAACCCGATTCCAAGATAATCAGACAGCGCCCTGACTGATCTCCCGAAATAATCCGTAAATTTCTCGTTCTCTTTGGTCGTCATCAGCCTTTAACCTCTGCAAGCCTTGACTCTGCTCCCTGTTCCTGTAATCTTTCTTCAGCAAAACCGTCCTGTTTCATATATACCCTTCCGTTCAATTTCGCCCCGTCCTCAACGTCAAGGGCTGCAACGGTCAGGTCTCCATCAATAGATGCTGACGATTCAAGCCGAAGTTCACCGGAGATATCGGCATTTCCCTTGAATTTCCCGGCAGCCCTCATATTCACGGTGCTTACTTCTCCTTCTACGTAACCCTCTCGTCCGATGATAAGCGTTGCCTTACAGGTAATCCGCCCGGACACGCTCCCGTCCACCCTGATATCGCCTTCCGCAACGAGTTCCCCCTGAACAGAGGTACCTTCCATCAAAAGCGTCAAAACGCCGGATGAACCGGTCTTTCTTTTTTTCCCTTTTTTACTGAACATGATCCATGTTTTTTTACATTGAAAAATTCAGATAGGCTTCCGGGTTGACGGGAACACCGTGCCGCCAGACCTCGAAATGCAGGTGAACACCCGAAGATTCATGGCCGGTGTTTCCCGCAAGCGCAATCACTTCTCCCAGTTTTACCTGTTCCCCTCCTTTTTTGAAAAGACGGCTGCAATGCTTGTAAAAGGTCATGTACTCACCGTGGTCAACAATAAGTGTATAACCAAATACACCGGTCCAGTCGGCAAAAATCACCGAACCATCGGCAACCGCCCCGACAGGTTCATTGCGCGGTGTTGCTATATCGATACCGTAATGACTCCTGCCCGGTTTGAAACGCTGCGAAACGGAGCCGGTCACCAGCCTTCCGATAAATTTCGGAGACTCCCCGAAGTCAGCGGAAGAGGAAACGGGCATAATACCGGCATCAAACACTTCCCGCCCGGCACTACCGCCGATCGGTTCACGTTTATCCGCCAGAGTCCTTTCCTGAAACATGACTCCTTTCATTTTTTCGCTGAAAGCCCGCATTCTTTCAATCTCAATAATCAGGCTGTCGACTCTGGCTGCCTGCCGGGCTACAAGCTGTTTCTGATAGCCGGGCAGTGACCATCCCGGGATCATATCCCGTAATGGAGAGCCGAAGAACAACAAGCAGGACATGCCCGTCAGTAAAAACAGAATAATGATGGACACAAGAACAAACAGTCCCGGGCGGCCTTTTAACAGTGTAACAGGTCTTGACCCGCCTCCTGCAGGAATGAGGCTGAGAGTATAGACAGTGTTTTTCTTTCGATGTGACGCCATGTTACTCAGGTTATCCCCAGATTGTTACAATAGACCTGCCATGTTGAATCGATCAGGATGTCAAGATCACTGTGGCAGGGTTTCCATCCCAGCACCTTTTTTGCTTTTGCCGATGAAGCAACAAGTTCGGCAGGATCGCCGGGTCTCCTGCCCGCCGCTACGGCGGGAATGGCTTTCCCTGTAATCTCGCGTGCCCTCCTGATCATCTCCGATACGGTAACGCCCGTTTCACTGCCCAGATTTACCGATATGCTCTTCTGCTTTTCGTTCAGGTACTCGAATGCCGATACATGAGCCGATGCAAGATCGTTGACATGGACATAGTCACGAACGCATGTTCCATCCCTCGTCGGGTAATCATCGCCGAAAATCGAAAGCCCCTTGCGTAACCCCGCCGCGGTTTCCATGACGACAGGCAACAGGTTTTCAGGGTTCCTCTCAAGACCTTTGATCCTGCCGGAGACATCAAAGCCTGCTGCGTTGAAGTAGCGGATCGAGGCATATTTCAGGCCTTTCAACCTGTCATACCACTCCATCAGCCTCTCGATCTCAAGTTTGGTGAAACCGTAAAAATTTTCAGGATTTTTCGGGTGCTCCTCATCAATGGGCAGATATCGGGGAGAACCGAATATTGCCGCAGACGATGAAAAAATCATGTTCGGTATACCCGCCGACAGAGCTGCGTTCAATATATTTACCGTACCGCCGATATTCATCTCCGCATAGACTTCGGGTCTGAGCATGGAATCTCCGGCAGCTTTCAGTGCGGCCAGATGCACGCAGCCGTCAAAACCTTCGGCCATAGTGTCACGAAGCCGTAGCGGATTCATGATGTCACCGTGCACAAATGCAGCCTCATCGAAAAGGTTGCGGCGGGTACCGGATGAAAGGTTGTCAAGAACCGTAACAGCATAGCCGCGGTCCAGAAACTCCCTGACAACATGACTGCCGATATATCCTGCACCGCCGATCACAAGTATCTTCACTGTATGAAGGGTTGTAATATTTTATGAAGACCCTTATTTCTTTGCCAAAGATAACACTTTCAGCAATATTAAGGGCTACACCGGCTACACCCCTGCTTGAGAATAGTTGCCGGCAAATAAAAAATGACACCGTGATTTATCGGGAAAACGAACTGTTTAAAACACCGAAGATCTTCAAGCCTTTCGTAAAGGTGAGCGCTCTGCAGACCACCCGCCACGGCGGCGTAAGCCGGGAGCCCTACTTCTCGCTTAACCTCGGGATCAACACAGGTGACGACCCGGCAAACATAATGCGGAACAGGCGCATCCTCTGCCGTCACCTGCAAATAGCCCCCTCCTCACTCGTTACGGCTGACCAGGTGCACGGAACAAAGGTTTTTCATGCTGTTACGGGAGGACATTATCCAGGGTACGATGCATTTGTTACGGACCGAAAAGATATTTTCCTGTGCATTTTTACTGCAGATTGCTTCCCGGTGCTTTTTTATGATCATGAACATGAAGCGGCAGGAGCTGCTCACGCCGGATGGAAAGGCACAGCGAAAAACATCGCAGGCATGACGATCGAGACAATGAGGCAACGATTCGGAACATCGCCACCTCGTTGTCATGCCTACATCGGGACCGGTATATCGGGAAGTTCCTACGAGGTCGGCAGGGAAGTTGCGGCCCGGTTCGATAAAAAATACCTCAAGCCGTCAACCGGCGGCCGGTTCCTGCTTGACCTTGCTGCAGCAAACCTCGATCATCTCGTGGAGGCAGGCATCCCGCATGAGTGTATCGAGGTATCACCGTTCTGTACCGTCCGAAACAACAGGGACTTTTTTTCTTACCGCAAGGAAGGCGGAAAAACCGGGCGCATGGTCAGCCTTATCGGCACCCGGTGAATCGGACGCTTCGAAAGGCTTGATAACATTGCTCTATAACCATTCCTGGCAAACAGTTGCGGTAATGTACTATACCGTAATCAGACGGGGCAACAGGGACTCACTTCAGTTGTTTCATAAGGCTTTTTGGGGTAAATTAAAGTTTAAACAAAAAAGCCGGGATCAGCTTACCCATTAACTTTTTAGTCTTACCTGAACATGAACGACTCTGAGCTACTGAAACTCAATCACCGGGCCAACGAAATCCTTTTCAAGGGTCTCGTGGAATTCGGCTGTTTCAAAGCTGCACTTGAACTCGACCTTTTCAATCAACTTTCTGAAGAAGCAAAAGATGCCGAAACGCTTTCGGCGGCTATCGGAGCCTTGCCGCAACGGCTTGAGATGCTTCTCGAAGCGCTCCGCCAGATCGGGATCGTCCGGCAGGAAAACGGCAAGTGGGAATTGACGGATTTCGCCAGAAGCATGTTTGTGCCGAACGACGAGCATTCGAACCTGTGCATGATTCCTGTTGCGAACGCTATGGCGTATACGGCAGAACACTTCTATATGCATATGGCTGAAGCTGTCCGGGGAAAACTCGATTACAAAGGTGAAACATCATATCCTCCGAAAACCAGGGAAGAAAACCTTTACTTTGAAGAAATACACCGGCGCAACGCCCACTTTTCCATCAAACTGCTCCTTGAAGAGGCAGATCTTGGGAACAGCAGCAAACTTGTCGATGTCGGGGGAGGAATCGGTGATATTTCTGCCGCCCTCTGCAAAAAATATCCGCAGCTCGACACCACCATTCTGAACCTGCCCGGAGCCATTGAACTTGTTAATGAAAATGCCGCGGAAAAAGGCCTTATGGACAGGCTGAGAGGTTCTGCCGTAGACATCTACAGAGACGAGTACCCTTCTGCAGATGCGGTCATGTTCTGCAGAATTCTCTACTCGGCAAACGAACAACTGACGGAGATGATGTGCACCAAGGCTTTTAACGCTCTTGAAGCAGGAGGCAAGGTACTTGTCCTCGATATGGTTGTCGATGAACAAGACAACCCCAACTATGACTATCTCAGCCACTACATCATGGGAATCGGCATGCCGTTTTCCGTGCTCGGCTTCAAGGAACAGTCAAATTACAAGCCTATCCTTGAAAAGATCGGGTTCAGTAATGTCCGGATGGTCCGACGTTACGACCACCTGTACGTCGAGGCAGTCAAGCCTGCGTAAACAAGATTTCCGGAATCTACAGGCAGACCTGCCTGTAACCACCGTAAAGATCATGAGCGGCACGACAGATATCCTCACGGAAATCGGGATGGGCGATACTCGCGAGTGCTTCCGCACGCTGCCGCATGTTCTTGCCGTGCAGGTTCACAATACCGTATTCGGTAACGACATACTGCACATGAGCCCTTGTTGTAACAACTCCTGCGCCCGGTTTGAGCATGGGCACAATCCTTGATTCACCGCGCCTGGTAACAGATGGCAGTGCTATGATAGGCTTGCCATCAGGAGAAAGCGCTGCTCCTCTTATAAAGTCCATCTGCCCGCCGACACCTGAAAAATGACGCTGGCCTATGGAGTCCGCACAGACCTGTCCGGTCATATCGATCTCAATCGCGCTGTTGATCGCTGTAACCCTGGGGTTTTTCCGAATCTCCTTTGTATCGTTTATATAATCCGAGCCAAACATCTCCACAAGAGGGTTGTCATCAACAAAGTCAAAGAGTTTTCGTGTCCCTACAAGAAAACTGGCAACGATAATCCCGTTATGGGTAGACTTATACCTTCCTGTGATAACCCCTTTTTCAACGAGATCAACAACTCCGTCGGAAAACATTTCGGTATGAATACCAAGGTTCCTGTGATGTGAAAGTGCTGCAAGCGTCGCATCGGGAATTGCTCCTATACCCATCTGCAGCGTCGCCCCGTCTTCGACAATAGAGGCGATGTTGCTCCCTATTTTCCGCTCGATATCGGTCAGTTCATGCCTTGGGGTTTCCGGAAGAGAGTCATCGACCTCAACCATGGCATCTATATGGCTGGCATGCAACAATCCTTCTCCATGAGTACGGGGCATGTTCGGGTTAACCTGGGCAATAACATACCTTGCCGTGTGTACCGCCGCTCTTGCCGCATCCACCGAAACGCCAAGAGAACAGAATCCGTGACGGTCAGGCGGAGACACATGCACAAAAGCCACATCCAGAGGAAGCACGTTGCGGTAAAACAACGCCGGAACATCGCTTAAAAAAATGGGTATTGCGTCCGCCAGACCCTCCTGCACTGCGGATCGAACGTTTTTTCCTACAAACAGTGCGTTGAGACGGAAGCTCTCGCTGTACTCGGGGCGTACATACGGAGCTTCTCCCTCGGTATGAAGGCTTATAATCTCAACGTTCCGCAGTTCATCGGCCCTGTCAACAAGCGCATCGATCAGCCTCTGCGGCGTTGCCGCGGCCGTTTGCAAGAAAACCCTGTCTCCGGATTTGACGACCGTAACCGCTTCTGCCGCTGAAATTGTTCTGTATTTCATGAATTGTAATAACTCCTTTTTGTCCTGATTTCATAATAATTAGTAACCAAAATTCCACCCATCATTCGCTTTTTAGGGCTCTTCTACTTATTTATTCCGCGATTCCCGTTCTCCTTGCACTTGAAACGCTCATGACAATAAATAAAGGTGCCCTTTAATTAATACGTTCTCTCTTTCGGAACAAATTCAGCTCTGGACGAGGCAAGCGAAAGATCAACCGGCTTTTCTGTATGCCTCATCTCGCCGTTTTTTTCAAGAAAGCAAAGCGAATGCTTCAGCCACGCTGCATCATCACGCAGAGGATAATCGTCCCTGCTGTGGGCCCCTCTCGACTCTCTTCGCTTCAGAGCGGACAGTGCAACTACTTTCGAGTAGTTAACCATATGCTGCAATTCAATCGCTTCAAGCAATTCCGTATTAAAACTCCTGCTCTGGTCCGATACCCGTATACCTGCTGCACGCTCCTGAAGAACGGCAAGTTTTTCAACTGCATCTGAAAGCCCCTGCTCATCACGGAAGACTGACACTCTGTCCATCATCACTTTCTGCAGGTCGATCCTGACCGACGCAACCGTTTCGCCGGCGCTCCTTCCCATAAAGCTTTCAATCATCCCCCTGACCCTGTCTGCCGAATCGGTAGCCAGGGGAAGCGGAGCAAGGCAGACCCGATCAAGAAACCGATTGATATCCTTGCCTGCTCGCCGGCCGAAAACAATAAGATCCAAAAGTGAATTTGAACCAAGACGGTTGGCCCCGTGCACCGAAACACAGGCAACCTCTCCGGCAGCCCAGAAACCGGGTATCTCTTTGCCCTGAGCGTCAATCGTTACCCTGCCGTTTACATCCGTGGGAATCCCTCCCATCGCGTAATGGCAGGTCGGCAGTACCGGTATCGGAACATCAGACGGATCAATGCCAAGATAAATTTTCGCAAACGACTCGATTTCAGGCAGTTTTTCAGCAATTTTTTCCCTCGAAAGAGATGTCAGATCAAGCAGAACATGGTCTTTCATCGACCCGGCACCTCTCCCGTCCCTCAGCTCCTCATAAATACTCCGGCTGACGATATCCCGGGGAGCAAGATCCTTGATACTTGGAGCGTAGCGCTCCATAAACCTTTCTCCCTTGCCGTTGCGGAGCACGCCGCCTTCACCTCTTGCCGCCTCGGTGATGAGAATACCCAGTTGATAAAGCCCTGTCGGGTGAAACTGCACAAACTCCATATCCTGCAGCGGAATACCGTTATCGAGTGCAATACCCAGACCGTCTCCGGTATTGGCAAAAGCGTTGGATGTTGTTTTCCAAGCCTTGCCGTACCCGCCGGTTGCGAACATGACCGCCCTGGCATGGAACATCACAAGTTTGCCTGTTTTCAACTCGATAGCCACGACGCCATTGACAAATCCTTCCGCACGGCAGAGATCGAGCACTTGGTATTCGTCATAAAAACTGACACTTTTTCTGAGCGATTGCTCATAGAGCGTATGAAGGCAGACATGGCCTGTTCTGTCTGCAGCGTAACATGTCCTCCGGACAGGTGCCTCACCGAAGTTTCGTGTATGACCACCAAAGGGGCGTTGAGCGATACGGCCGTCATTAAAGCGCGAAAACGGCACTCCGAGATGCTCAAGCTCTATAATTGCCCGGGGAGCATCGTTGCACATAACCTGAACCGCGTAATGGTCGGCAAGGTAATCGGAGCCCTTGATGGTGTCGTAGGCATGCCATTCGGGAGAATCTTTCTCGGCGTTCCCGAGCGCCGCCGATATGCCCCCCTGTGCTGCCCCTGAGTGTGACCGGAGAGGATGAAGCTTCGACAGCACTGCAACATCCTGCTTTCCGGCAAGCTCAACCGCTGCCCTGAGCCCGGCAAGACCTGCGCCGACGATGATCACGTCATGATACACAACCTGCATAATCCCGATATCCTAATTCATTCCAACAGTCATCACTGACACTGTTCCCTGCGCCGCAAGAAACAAAGTGACCGCCCAGCAGCATATCACGGCAGCTTTTCGCAGGGAGGAACGCTGTATGTAGTCCCCCAAAACTTTGGCAAGACCAAGCATACCGTGCAGGAGTGCAAAAAACAGCAGCATGATATCGATCATTTTCCACAAAGGAGCCTGCAGCCGCTCAAGAACCTTGCTGTAAGTAATGACATGCTCGCCCGGCAACGCCTCCCTGATCTTCCCTTCAGCAATAGCTCCGGCAAATTCCGGCCCCTTCTCTCCAAGGCCCTTGAGTATTTCGCTATACTCAGCCGCAGTAGCAAGAAAACCTGTCGGCATATGCTGCACCCAGAAATGCAGCATGAGAAACAGAACGAGACCTATCCCTGTAATACGCTGCATCAACCACCCAAAAACTTCGGAGCGGGAAGAGCCGACCCCGTGAACATCATACTGACTGTTCATGGCAACAATGGCGCTATAAAATATGGAAAAATGACAGGTACCCCCCCAGCAAGAGTCACGATAACCGTAAGTGCCAGAACGATATAGAACAGCGTTCGCTGCCGTTCGGAGCGGAAAAACATATCTTGAACCAGTATCCTCAAACCATTGAATGCATGGAAGGCAACCGCCCCCAGCAGCATGACCTCGGCAACTTTAAAAAGGGGACTACGGTAGACTGTTATGTATATCTCAAATGCCGCCGGGTCACTGAGTGAGCGAAGCCCCATGATGTGAATCGCAAGATAGAAAACCAGGGCAAGCCCCGTAAGCCGGTGCAGCAACCATGCGGCCATACCTGCACGAACCTTGTAAGAGGATGCCGTGGACAGAAACGTCCTGAACGAAGGGTTATCTCTTGAAGGTCCTGATCGTTCAATGTTTTGTTGCATCCCTATACGATAAACTTGATGAGCAAACCCGTTGACAGCGAGCATCCGGGCTCAAGATAACACGCCATTGAAAAAGAACCACCACCGACAGGGCTCTTTACGTTACAATTCTGCAAAGAGTTCCATCAAACCCGAACCATGCTGACACAACCGACCGGGAATTTACTGCTTGCGCCGACGAAGATATGCAGGGGTATTGGCTTCTCCCTTACGAATGACATCTTCAAGACTATCCTCCCCGGCTTTTGCAGTCTTGCTTTGGGGACCCGCCAGTTCCATCGGATCATGAATGGCTATTTTTTTGCGGATATAAGCGGGAATTCGAAGATCGTCCGGCTTCAGTTCCTGGGTACCCGGGGTAACCTGCCGGGAAAGAGGCTGGGTAAATACCCCTCTTGATGCACCGGGATCGACAGCGTACGTGCTGCCCCCGGAATTCTCGGTATCCTGAGCATCCGGACCTCGAGTGAAACCGGTAATGATAACCGTTATACGGATCTCTCCAGAGGCTTCCGGGTCCTCGACGTAGCCGTTTATTATTTTTGCCGACCTTCCTGCCTGCTCTTCTATATAACTCATGGCGTCGGACATGTCCCGCATGGTAACATCACCGGTCATATTGACAAGCACACCTTTCGCACCCTTCAGCACCACACCGTCCAGCAGCGGGCTGGCAACGGCATCAGCGGCAGCTTTCAACGCCCTTCTTTCACCGGATGCCGAGGCTGACCCCATAACAGCATCTCCCGCTCCTGACATGATGCTCCTCACATCGGCGAAATCCACATTGACATGACCATGACTGGTAATAATATCGGCAATGCCTTTGGCCGCCCGGTAAAGGACATCGTTTGCCATATTGAATGCCTCGGTAGCACTGACCCCTTCCTCGGCGATACTGAGAATTTTCTCGTTCTCGATAATGATGAGCGTATCGATATATTTACGCAGTTCGGCAATTCCCCCATCGGCTATTTCCGCCTTGACCTTTCCTTCAAAACTGAACGGACGGGTAACGACACCAATGGAAAGAATCCCCATATTTCTTGCAATAGAAGCAATAACCGGAGCTGCACCGGTTCCCGTACCTTTCCCCATACCTGCAGCAATGAAGACAAGATCCGCCCCCCGCAACTGGTCAGCGATAACTTCACGGTCATCTTCGGCAGCCTGCCTTCCTTTAGCGGGGTCGGCGCCGGCGCCGAGACCGTTGGTTGCCTTTTTGCCGATCTGAATCCTTATGGGCGCCTTGGAGTTCAACAATGCCTGACGGTCAGTATTGAAAGCGATAAAATCCACGCCTGCAATCCTGCGGTCGATCATATTATTGACCGCATTTCCCCCGCAGCCGCCTATACCGACTATCTTTATGGATACGCCTTTTTCCGCCTCATGCTCAAACAAGCCCGGATCCAGTTCAAATGCCATGTATCGTATTCCTCTTTTTTAGGGCACCTCTTCTATTTATTCCGCGATTCAATTGTTTCGTTGAGCAGTGCTCGAAATCCTCAAAGCTTTTCCCACCAATCCTTCAAACGATCGACAATTTTCTTTCCGGACAGTCCCTGATCCTGACCGCTTTCCTCTTGAACAACTTCTGTCTCGCCGCCCCGAAGATCGATAACATCATGATCCTGAACCCCCCTGTTCTCGAACGAGTGCGCAACAAGCCCCATTACCGTAGCGTATATAGGACTGTTTATAGCCCCCTTCATTCCGCCTGAAACGCCTTCGGGGAAACCCGTCCTCACATCGAGTCCCAGCAATCCGGAGGCAAGCGCATCGGTGCCGGGGATCAAACAACCTCCACCGGTAATCACTGCGCCTGCGTTCAAATAGTCAAAATAACCCGAACGTTTTACAGCATCCCTGATCAACTCAAAAATCTCCATCATGCGGGCCTCAATAATAAGTGTCAGCGAGCTTTTCATAAAGGACTTTCTGGGGCGCCCTTCTATACCTTCGATCAGGATCTCCTCGTCCTCTGACCGGTCTCCTGTATAAGCGCAGCCATGCTTGATCTTAAGGTCCTCGGCAACTTCATAGAGCGCCTTGACACCGAATGCAACATCGTGCGTTACATCGTTGGCCGCGACCTTTATCACTTCTGAAAAACGAATCGCTCCATCAATATAGATAGCAACTTCCGTCGTACCGCCGCCGATGTCGATAATAACAACACCGCTTTTTTTCTCGCTCTCCTTCATGACGGCAAGCCCTGACGCAATCGGCTCAAAGGTCATGGCATTGACTTCAAGACCGGCCTTCTCAACACACTGCTTGATGTTGCGGATCTTGGTTTTCATCCCCACGACGATATAGGCACTGCCGCGCATCGTGGTTCCCGCCATGCCGATAGGGTCAAGCACCCCCTCCTGGTCATCGACAATAAACTCCTGGGGGATAACATGGACAATCTCGTGGTCAATGTCCAGATAACGGATGTTGGTCTTTGCCTTTTCAAGAAAACGCTTGACATCCGAAGCGTTGACGATCCCGGTCTGATTGACGCTTATTTCGGAATGGCTGTTGATGCAGTGAACATGAGCACCTGATATCCCGACATTCACCCCTTTGATGCGAATCGAAGACTCACGCTCGGCATCGGCAACCGCAGCTTTTATGGCATCAACCGTTTTATTGATGTTGACCACCGTTGCACGCTGCAGACCCTCGGAATCGGCGCGCCCCTGCCCCAGGACGTTGAGTTTCCCCATTTCATCCTTCTCTGCAACGACAACACAGACTTTTGTTGTCCCTATATCCAGCCCGACGACTATATTGCTTCTCTGCATTGCTTCATTCTGTGCACGATGACATCAGGGTTCTATCCTGTGGGAACTCTGCCGGTTGCTCTCAACAGCAAAAACTCTTCTGGTGAATCTCAGGTCAACCGTCGCATAACCGTCAAGTCCTTTTTTTGCGACCACCTTTTGCCAGAATATCTCGAATTTTTTCAACTTTTCCTTGTAGCCCCCGTCATTCCCTACGATAAACCGGGTAGGGGAGGCGGCCGCAGTAAAGTACGTTTTATCTTCTTCTCTCAAGACAACGTCGCGTATTAAAAGACGAGCATATTCGGATGCTGCTACAGCCCCGATCATCTCCTTGAGAACGGTAAAGCCCCTGTCATTGGTTCTTTCCATGCGTTCTCCCTGCATACGTATTGTTGCCCCCCCGGTGACCTGAAGCAGTGGCGACGAGGAAGGGGGAAGGTCACGATAAGGCAAGATATAACCTTCCGTATCAATAACCTGAACTTTATCACCACGGACTAACCGCGCCATCGGCACACGCTCCTCAACCTTGACGCGGATGATGCCGTTGAGCTCTTTGACAACCTCTGCACGCCTGACGTACGGAAGCGAGGCAAAGCGCTCCGCCAGGGTTGCACTGTCAATATCTTCAATGCTTTTGCCGACAAGCCCTTCGGTTTTTTTCAAAAGCTCATCGCCCGAAAGCAGTTGGTTGCCGCTGAACACAACCTCCCTGACCCACACATTTTTTTTCCAGTGCTGTGCATAGAACACCAGTGCAGCAAGCCCTGCAACAATAACCAGCATAACCGCGACAATGACTTTCCATCCGGGCTCTGACGGGTCGGAATCATTTTCATGATTTTCCCCGGTCTGCTCGGGCTCCTGAAGAATCCCCGAGTCGTCATCGTAGATAAATCCTTCCATCAGCAACAGGCTTGTTCAAACCCGAGAAGCTTTATTTCCAGCTCAAGACTCACCCCGAACATCTTTCGGACATGTTCGTTTGCAGTACAAATTAATTCCATAACATCGGAAGCCCTTGCCTCACCTGTATTGATGATAACATTCGCATGGGATTCCGAAATAACCGCTCCGCCTTTCCGAAGCCCCTTAAGCCCGCATGCATCGATCATCTGACCTGCGCCGAGCCCCGAAGGATTTTCCTCCGGCCGGGGATTGCGAAAAATGCTTCCGGCATTGGGCCATGATAGCGGCTGGGAGATGCTTCGTCTCTGAAGAGCCTCTCTGCACAGACGATCCCGCTTGTCGCGCTCGGCACCGGAAAGTTTCTCAAGTTTCATGCCCGCAGCGAGAATCACACTCCCTTCAAGAGAACAGCATCGGTAGCCAAACGCTATTTCATCCCCCGGAATCACCCGGGGGTTGCCGTTATCAAGTATCTCGATCCAGGAAACAACATCGGAAATTTCCTGCCCGTGAGCACCTGCATTCATGGCAACAGCCCCGCCGACCGTTCCGGGAATCCCCTGAAGCATCTCCAGACCACCCAAAGAGAGCGCAAGTGTTTTAGCAGCAACCGCCCGCAGCGGCACACCCGCACCTGCCATCAGAGTATTTTTTCTGACACTGTACCCACCCAAAGCTCTGGAGGTTACAATCACGGCTCCCCGGACACCACCATCATGCACCAGAAGATTGGATCCCCTCCCTATCAGCACATAGGGAAGCTTTCTCGCATCAAACAGGGCTACCGCCCGACAGAGATCGTCCCGGTCAAGAGGATTCACATAAAAATCAACCTCCCCTCCGATCCGGAGAGAGGTATGCTGTTTCATGGACTCACCCAGAAGCACCTGCCCCCTGATGGTATCCAGCAGTTCTTCAGTACTGATCATCTATACGCTGTTGACCTGTTTATTTGTGGGTACCGCTATTAAATTCGTTACGCACCCTGATTACTTCCCGCATCGCACTGCAAGCTCTGCAGCAATCTTTGTAATATCCCCCGCTCCCATGAATAACAGGAGCTTCCCTGCTACACAGTAACCTGCGAGACCCTTGCAGAGTTCCTCCCTGTCAGGGATAAACAAGACGTTTTGTGCACCTGCAACCTTTGCCGATTCCGCAACAAGAGACCCGCTTACCTCCGGAAAGTCATCAGGGTTTTCACGCGCGGCAAACACATCGGTGACACAAACACGATCCGCGTTCGAAAGTGCCCAGCCATACTCATCGGCAAAAGTTCTTGTTCTGGAGAAAAGGTGAGGCTGAAAAACCGCAATCACTTCGTAATCCGGCCAGCCGGCCCTGGCAGCCTTTACCGCCGCCTTGACCTCCGAAGGATGGTGAGCATAGTCATCGACGATTACAGGCCCTCCGCTTCTGCTGCAGGTAATCTGAAAGCGCCTCCTCATCCCGCTGAACGCTGCAAGCCCCGAAACGATCTTGTCAACCGGCAGTCCCATTTCAAGACCTGTTGCAATCGCAGCCAGAGCGTTATGCACGTTATGCCTCCCCGGAACCGCAATGCGGACACTGGCCAGTTGCTGCTTGTGGTATTCCACCGTAAAAAACGTCTCGGACCCGTTCACGTGTATATCATGGGCTACAAGGTCCGCCGATTCCTCTATGCTGTAGGTAAACGCCCGCCTGCTCAGCCGGGGGATGATTTTCCGTACTTCCGGCCAGTCCACGCAACACAATACCCTGCCGTAGAAAGGAACCTTGTTGGCAAACGCGATAAAAGCCTCCCGGAGATCGTCAATATCGGCGTACGTGTCAGTATGCTCGATCTCGAGACTGTTGATAATGGCAAGCGAAGGGGTCAGCTTCAGAAACGCACGATCGTATTCGTCCGCTTCTATTACCATATACCGTCCGTTCCCGACCATGGTGCTCCCTTTCAGGTAATCGGAGATACCGCCGATCATAACGGTAGGAGACTCGCCTGCTTCTATGAGCATTGTGGCAATCATGGCAGTCGTCGTCGTCTTGCCGTGAGTGCCCGCAACACAGATGCCACTCTTATACCGCATCAGTTCGCCGAGCATTTCGTCCCGTTTGATGACGGGAGTGCCTTTTTGCATGGCCGCCACAATCTCTACGTTGTCATCTGCCTCCACCGCAGAAGAGTACACAACTACATCGCAGTCGCCGATATTATTCGCACTGTGCCCTCGTGAAACCATTGCACCCTGGTCCTGAAGTTTTCTCGTCACCTCACTGGCGGCAAGGTCTGAACCTGTAACGACAAAACCGGATTTCAGCAGCAACTCGGCAATCGCGCTCATTCCCGCTCCACCGATACCGACAATATGCACACCTCTTGTTTTTCCCAGCTCCACAACACGTCATTTAATGATTTGCAAGTTCTGCGATCCTTCCGGCAAGCTCGCCTGCCGCCCCCGGCTTTCCATGTTTCCGGCAGGTTTGCGCCATACGCTCACGCGCCCCGGCATCCGCCAGCAACTCCTGCACCAGCTTTTTTGCACGACTGCCGGCAATATCCTTGTCCTCAATCAGCTCGGCGGCACCTTCCCTCGACAGCGCTTCCGCATTAAAAAACTGATGGTTTCCCGTTGCATGGGGATAGGGCACAAGAATCGCCGGTTTACCGAGATTGGTCAGTTCCGCAACGGTTGATGCCCCCGCACGACAAAGAACAACGTCCGCAGAAGAGTAGGCACTACCCATTTCATTAATATAGGAACCGATCCAGAGATTACGTGAAGGGCTGAACTCACTGCTGATCGATTCGTAATCAAGAGAACCTGTCTGCCAGATAATATTTGACTTCCCCGCCAGTTCCCGAACCCAATCCCTGACCGCATTATTGATAGAGCGGGCTCCCCTGCTACCACCGAAAACAAGAAGGGTCGGCAGATCGGGATCAAGGCCGAAATACTCCCTGGCACTGCAACAGTCAACCACGGAGAAACTGCGCGCAGGGTTGCCGGAAACATGAACTTCCGCCTTTCTTCGCAGAAAGCGCCCGCTGTCAGGAAACGAGAGGTGCACTTCGGTGGCACGTAAAGAAAGCAGTCTGGTTGTAACCCCGGGAAATGCGTTCTGTTCCTGAATAAGATTGCGTATACCAAGCATCTGCGCGGCGAGAAGGAGTGGCGCGCTGACAAACCCTCCCGTACCAACAACAACGTCGGGTTGTTCACGCCTGATAAGGGCGACTGCTTTCCGGACAGCTCCTGCAAAATCAGCCAGAACCACTGCGTTGGCCAGAAAGTCGGCCGGTGATTTTCCACGCCTGAAGCCGCGGACCTTGAAAGTATGCAAACGAAAACCCAAACGCGGGACTTCCGTTGCCTCGATACCTTTTTCCGTACCTGCAAACGAAACATCTGTCCCGGGAAATCGCTTCAGGAGCTCTTCAGCCATTGCAACCGCCGGATAAAGGTGCCCGCCGGTCCCTCCACCCGCAAAGATAACCTTCATTCGCCTCCTCCGCTCAATACTCCGTCAGGGGAGCGTTTCGTCCCGGAATTCCTCCTCCTGGATATGTTGATCAGAATTCCTACTCCCAGTGAATTAAACAGGAGCGCCGTCCCTCCGTAACTGATAAATGGCAGAGGCACTCCTGTTGTAGGAAGCACGTTGCTTGCAACCGCGATATTGATCAAAGCATACAGAACAATGGTAATGGTGATACCCAGTGCGACGAAACGCGCGAACCCGTCAGGGGCATTTTTGGCGATAATCAAACCACAGATAAAGAAGGCTGCAAAAAGAACAATGACAGCAACCGCTCCGATAAATCCGAACTCTTCACCGATGATCACGAAAACAAAGTCGTTGTAGGAAAGCGGCAGAAAAAGCTCCCGTTGCTTGCTTTCTCCTATACCAAGCCCGAACAACCCCCCGTTGCCCAGACCGATAAGCGCCTGTCGCACCTGGTAAGAAAGCTGCAACTCATCGCCTCTGTTGAAAAACGACAACAGACGCGCAACCCTGTAGGGCTGAGCAACCGCAAAGAGAGCAGCAGCGGGAATCAAGGGAATTGCTGTTACAAGAAGATATTTGAGCCGGACACCTCCGAGAAACATCAGGATAAAACCTATGGTTGCCACAAGGGTAGCCGTACTGAAGTTTGGGGCGAATGCAATAAGAGCCACGACAGCGAGCAGCAGGGTGAGCAGGGGATAGTAACTGTCGTTGAGGTCTTTGATGAAATCCCTCTTGTCGGTCAGCAGCTTGGCAAAATGAAATATCAGGGCATACTTGGCAAAATCAGATACCTGGAAACTTACCGGACCCAGAGGAATCCATCGTGCTGCACCTTTGATAACCCCTATGAACTTTAAAAACAGGAGCATTGCAAGAAGAAAGATGCTGAAGAAAAGAAGAAACTTGCTGAGCTTTTTGAAAACGAGATAATCAATCGACGAAAACACAAGAACCGTACCCAGTCCGAGAACCGCAAAAATCACCTGCCTCCATAAAAAATACTCGGGATTTGAAAACTTCCGCTGGGCCCACCCCGCTCCGCTGCTGTACACAACAACAACACCGATACACATGAGCAACACGACAATGAGCAGGAGAAGCTTGCCTGCGATACTTTTTGCCTCGAACGTCTGACGAGGGAAAGAAACCGGGCCGGATGAACCTGTGCCATATACACCATCCCCGATTGTCATTCTGCAATCTCCCGGATACATTTCTTGAACATCGTTCCCCTGACCTCAAAATTCTCAAACATGTCAAAGCTTGAACATCCCGGCGAAAACAGAACTGTCTCTCCGGCCGTGGCACATCGCCTCGCATGCTCTACAGCCTCTTCGAGCGAAGCAACCTGAACAACCCTGACGACAGAAGCGAAAGCAGCTGCAAACATCTCCTTTGACTCACCAAAAACCACAAGCACCGAAACTTTTTCCCGTACCATCTCTTCAAGCTCGCTGAAATCATCTCCCTTGCCGCGTCCGCCGGCAATCAGCACCAGCCTCCCCGGCGTAGCTTCAAGCGCCTGACGAAGAGCGTTCAGGTTCGTTGCCTTGGAATCGTTTATCCAGTCAACCCCGTGTATCGTCCTTACATACTCCTGGCGATGCTCGACACCGTTAAACCCCCTGAGCACGTCCCTGATCGAGGACAACCCTGCGCCGGCAGCCCTTGAGGCGGCAACCGCCGCAAGAGCGTTTTCAAGGTTATGACTTCCTCTGAAACTCCTTTTGAAGAGGTCGGTTTTGCTGATCACCATCTCTTTTTCACCGTTGATCACTGCTGTCAGCCACTCTCCGTCCATCGAGGCATAACTGCTTCCGGCCCTGCCTGTCCGTTCTTTGTCCATACCGAAAGGCACAAGTTCCGGAACAAACCCCCCGCTGCCGGTAAAGTGCTCACGAAGCATTTCATTATCGAAATTGTACACCAGCTTGTCTTGCGGCCGCTGTCTTGCATAAATCCTGTACTTTGCCTCCGCATATCTGCTCATGCTCCCCCTGTACCGATCAAGGTGGTCCTGCATGATGTTGGTGATGACCGCAACATCAGGTCTGAAGGTTTCACATCGCTCAAGCTGATAACTGCTGAGTTCGACAACCGCAATATCCCCTTTGTTCATTTCCCCGACAAGGGAAGAGAAAGGAACACCGATATTGCCTGCGCTGAATACCCTGTACCCCTGCTTTGCTGCTTCGTTACCGCACATTGCCGCCACCAGAGTTGCAGTGGTGGTTTTGCCGTCCGTTCCGGTAATACCGATTATACGAGCAGGGCAGAACCAGGAAGCCGCCTCGATTTCGCTGTACATCGGGATACCCTGTTTTTCCAGCCGCCTGATCACCGGCACATCAGGCGGTATGCCGGGGCTTACGATACAGAAATCCGTTTCGAATACTTTGTCACTGTGCCCTCTTTCTTCACCGGGAATACCATTCTGCTCCAGCAGACTCCTCTCATGTTCACCGAGCGGCTCGCTGTCGCTTACAAAAACCGTTGCTCCTCGCTCCTGAAGCAGCAACGCAGCCGCAATGCCGCTACGCTTCGCGCCAATGATACTGACACGCTTGCCCCTTGTCATTCCCGCGTCCACTCTTACCTCAGTTTTAATGTCATCAGGCTGGTCAGGAAAAACAGCAGTGTAACGATCCAGAACCGTATGACAATTTTCTCCTCTGCCCATCCCTTCATCTGGTAGTGATGATGCAGCGGAGCCATAAGAAATATCCGCCGCCCTTCGCCATACCGCCATTTCGTAAATTTGAACCAGGCAACCTGCAGTGAAACAGACAATGTCTCAATTAAAAATGTTCCGGCCAGCACCGGCAGAAGCAGTTCTTTTTTAATAAGCAACGCAATAACCGCTATGGCACTGCCAAGAGCAAGCGACCCTGTGTCACCCATGAATATCTCTGCAGGATGGGAGTTGAACCACAGAAATCCGACGCACGCCATAACGATTGCCATGCTGACAACCGCAACTTCACCCCCTCCGGGAATAAAGGCGATATTCAGATAATCGGCGTAGACCGTATTGCCGGTCAGATAAGCAAAGCCACCAAGCCCGAACACGACAATCCCCGAAGTCCCTGCTGCAAGACCATCAAGACCGTCAGTGAGGTTCACCGCATTGGATACAGCAGTAATGATAAAGACAACGAGCGGGACGTACCACCAGCCGTAATCAATCATCATATCCTTGAAAAAGGGAATGGTTGTTTCTGTAAGCAGCACGGAAAATGCAGGGTCAAACCAGGTATAGAGCCCTATAAACAGGCCGAGTGAAACCTGGCCTATCAGTTTATATTTTGCAGCCAGGCCTCCTTTGATCTTCAAGACAACTTTCCGGTAGTCATCAATAAAACCGATAGCACCCATCCACAGGATAGAAACAAGAATAAGCCAGACATAGGGATTGTCAAACTTGGCCCAGAGCAGCCCGGAAACAAGCACCGAGAATATAATCAGCGTGCCGCCCATCGTCGGAAGTTCTTTTTTCTTCTGCCGGTGTTCAGCAGGAGCTTCCTCCTTGACAGGCTCGATGTATTTCGATTTCAGGTAACGGATCAGCTTAGGCCCGGCAAAAATGGTGATCAACAGGGAAGTGATCGCCGCGGCACTGGCCCTGAACGTGATATATTCTATAACGCCGAAGCCGGGGGGGTCAAACACCTCGTTAATATATTGCAGGAAATAGTAAAGCATAGACAGAAATACAAGTTTATTGATCCAGACCGGACGACTTCGAAAGACCTTCGGCAAACCGTTCCAGGAACATTCCTCGCGACCCTTTGAGCAGGAGCACGTCCCCAGGATTGAGTGATTCGTTCAGCTCCCGCTGCAGACTGGCGCTGTCCACGAAATGACCTGAACATTTGGCACCCGCCTCCCTGCAACAGAGAGCAGCCTGTTCCCCGAAAGTATAGAGAATATCGAGGTTGTCAAGCGATGCCACGTAACGGCCGATTCCCTCGTGTTCCGCAGCACTCACGTCACCAAGCTCAAGCATATCTCCTATCACCGCAATACGCTTTCCCGATACGGGAAGCTCACACAGCAGATCAAGCGCGTTGCGCACGGAATCAGGGTTTGCATTATAAGCATCGTTTACAACGGTTACACCGCCTGCTTGCTGAAACTCGAGACGCTTCCATCCTTCTACGGGTTCGAGCCGTTCCAGACCAGATGCTATTTGTTCGGGCGTCAATCCGAAATGGAGTCCCACCGCAGCTGCAGCAACAGCATTCGAGACATTATGACGCCCGGCAAAGCGCAGGGCAACCGGTACGGTTCCCGACCGGAAACACAGGGAAAACAATGCACGACCTGTACTGTCTATTCCTGTATCTTCCGCCCAGACACTTTCCTGCGATACACCGTAGGCAACCACTGTGCCGATACCGGCCGCCTCCTGAGCAAGCCGTTTGTCTGCACGGTTCACAAAAACAACACCGTTACGCTCCTGCAGGTACCTGTAAAGAGCCGTCTCAGCACGTGTGACACCGTCCAGGTCATGCAAAAACTCGAGATGCTCATGGCCGATATTGGTCAGAAGCCCGTGCGTCGGAGCCGCAATGCTTGCAAGAAGCTCCATCTCACCCGGATGATTTATCCCCATTTCAACCACAGCAATTTCGTGTGCCTCACGGAGCCCGAAAAGTGTCAACGGAACACCAAGATGATTGTTGAGGTTTCCCCTGCTCATATGCACCCTGTATCGGCTCCGGAGAACGCATGCCGTCATCTCCTTGGTTGTGGTCTTGCCGTTACTCCCGCCAATACCGATCACCGGGATATCGAATTTCCGCCGGTACAGCCGGGCAAGCTGCTGCATTGCCGATACCGTATCATTCACCACAATGTATCGACGGGCTGCCTCATGCACTGACGAACCCTGACTGCTGAACCACTCCCGGCTTACGACCGCACACGCAGCCCCGTTCTCAAAAACCTGACCAACAAAATGATGACCGTCCGTACGATCCCCCTTAAGGGCGATAAAAATTTCACCTCCCTTGATGTTCCGGGAATCGATCACGACCGACGGCTCGGGAAACATGACAGGCTCATCATGTACGAAACCCGCAAGCATCCCGGTTTTTTCAAGATCCTCTCTCTGCAGACAGGCTTTCATTGGCACTCGTTAGTCCTTCCTTTACAGTTACTACTCCTTGCAAGCAATGCCTTTCTTGCTGTTTCCCGATCGGAAAAATACCTGCGGGCTCCTGCTGATTCCTGGTAGGTTTCATGCCCTTTTCCCGCAACAAGCAGCATATCTCCTTTTTTCAGGAGATTAACACCACAGCGGATTGCTTCCGCCCGGTCGCCAAACCGCATATAACTTGCCGACGCTAATCCTTCTGCAATATGATCCAAAATGCTTCCCGGGTTTTCGTCTCTCGGGTTATCCGAAGTAATGATAACCCTGTCTGCTTTTTTGGCGGCAATCTCTCCCATTTTCGAACGTTTCTCCCTGTCACGGTTTCCCCCGCAGCCGAAAACAACAGCAAGCGCAGCCCCTTCAGGCTTGAGGTTGTTGAGTTCTCCGATCACTTTTTCAAGCGCATCAGGCGTATGCGCATAATCCACAACAGCGCAGAAATCTCCCGTTGTGTCCCTGATTATTTCCATGCGCCCCTCTACTGGGGACAGCCATGAGAGTCTGCGGATAACGTTTGCAGGCTCCAGCCCCATTGCCACACCCGATGCAAATACCTCCAGCAGGTTCATAACGTTATACAACCCCAAAAGCTTGAAAACACCCTCAAACGATCGGCCTTTGATGCTCACTTCAACCCGGGTCTGTTGCATGTCCGCCTCAACCACCTTAGCCCTGACCTCTTCCCCTTCTTTGCAGGCAAACTGTTTGTCCCCTACCGTACAGCAATACAACCGGGCACTGCCCCTGTTTCCTGCCATGAACCCCGCCCAGGGATCGTCGGCATTGACAACGACATAACCTTCCGGGGCAACGGCGCTGAAAAGCATTTGCTTCGCCGCGGCATACTTCTCCATCGTATGATGGAAGTCGAGATGATCCTGCGTCAGATTCGTAAAAACAGCTCCTGTAAAAACAATTCCGTACGTCCTCAAGAGAACCAGCGCGTGAGAGGAAACCTCCATAACCACCGCCTTGCATCCCCGTTCGGCCATCATATAAAAGAGGCGATGGAGTTCTTCCGCCTCGGGAGTCGTTCTCTCGAGGGAAATGGTTTCCTCTCCTGCAAGCGCCAGACCTGTACCGATATATCCCGTCGCGATACCACAACCTCTCATCATTGCTGCCATCAGACGTGCCGTCGTTGTTTTACCGTTGGTACCGGTAACACCGATAATCTGCAATCTGTCGGACGTATCGCGGTAAAATGCCTTTGCAATCTGCGCCATAGCCTTCCTGGAATCCTGCACAACAATAAAGGGACAGCCTCCTCCCGAATCTTCGGGAAGTGCTTCACAGACAACCGCCCCAGCTCCTCCGGTAACGGCATCCCCGATAAAGCGATGACCATCGGTCACATGCCCTCTGACAGCAGTAAACAAGGCCCCCTTTGCGACCTGTCGCGAGTCGGATGTGATCCTCTCGACCGGCATTTCAGGCCGACACTCCCCTTTAACGGTCTCAACATCCAGTCTTTCCAGCAGCATACCCAACGTTACCATCTATGACCTCTCACTGCACCTGAAGCTGATTGAATCCATTGTCCCCTTCTGCCTGCATTCCAAGGGTAACCTTCACCGGAGCCCCTGCATCGACCATGGAACCAGGAACGGCACCCTGCCCGGTAACCACATCTTTCAGGCTTCCGTCGTATTCCATAACAAGCCCTGTCCACTCCAGCAATCGCCTTGCATCACGCCCCCGCAACCCGCCGAGTTCCGGTACAGCGACAGCTTTCAGGCTGTCCAGAGCCTCCTTTTCCGGCGAGGCGATTGCAAGAGCCCTTTTCAGCGGTTCGGACGAAGCAATCATCCTGCTCCCGATACGCGAAAAAACCGGCGCCGCAACCATACTTGCATAGTATGCTGTTTTGGGTTCATCCACCACGACAATAGCTGCAATCTTTGGTTCGTCGGCCGGATACACCCCGACAAACGAAGCAACATACGCCCGCTGGTGATAAGAACCGTTCTTCAGTTTCTGGGCTGTCCCGGTTTTGCCTGCAACGGAAACACCGGGAATAGCGGCTGCCCTACCGGTGCCTTCGGCAACAATCGGCTCAAGATACTGGTTTCTCAGATATTCGGCGGTCTCATGTTTCACAACTCTCCTCACTTTTTTCGGTCCGGTCTCCCTGACAACACTCCCTTCTGCATCCAGCATGCGGCTTACGACATACGGACGCATCATCACGCCGTCGTTGGCAATAGCCGCATACGCCTGAAGAACCTGCAGAGGAGTTGCTGTAAAGGCATACCCATAACCCATCCAGGGCAGGGTTGTTTTATCCCACTCTTCCGGTTTTCTCAGCAGTCCCGACATTTCTCCGATAAGATCGATGCCGGTTTTTTCGCCGAAACCAAACCGCTTGATATAATCATAAAAAGTATCAGGACCCAGTTCCATTGCGGTTTTGGCCGCTATAATATTGCTCGAATGCACCATTGCATCACGGAAGGTCATGCGCTCGAACTTCTCATGGTCCCTGATAACGCGCCTGTGTATAACAAGCATCCCGTTATGTGCGTCAAGCGAGTCTTCCGCCGACCGGCTCAACACCTCGGTTGCAGCAGACGCCATAACGATCTTGATTGTCGACCCCGGCTCGAACGCATCGGTAATTGCCCTGTTTCTCGCCTTGTCCGGCCGATAGCTGCCGCGGTTGTTCATGCTGAACACCGGATAATTCGCCATGGCCAGAATTTCACCCGTTGTGACATCCATCACAATACCAATAGCGGCTTTTGCCTTGACCGCCTCGACCGCTTTACGGAGTTCATCTTCAACAATAGCCTGTGTATCGGCATCAATCGTCAGTTGAATACTCAACCCCTCACGCGCGTCAATCTGCTCTTCTCCGGCGGCAAGAAACCTCTCTCCTGTCGCGGAACGCTGAAAGACCTTGATACCTTCGCTTCCTTTCAGCTCATCATGATACTTCTTTTCCAGACCACTGATACCCCGGTTGTCTCTGTCCGTCAGTCCGATCACCTGCGACGCTATATTGAGATAATATCTCTGCTGCTCTTTTTCAAAGCTCACACCGTGAATCCCTGCATCCATCAACTCCTGAGCCCGGGCAATCGGAACCGAACGCTCCATCCAGACAAAACGGCCTTTTTTCCGAAGCTTTCGACTGTAGTAGCGCCGGCTCTTGCCGAAATGACGGGCAAAAACCCTTGCAACTTCTGATGCCTTGTTGACCGTATCTTTCCTTCCATTTGTGTGGACAGGCGTGTTGCGGACAAGATAAGGATCTGCGTAAAACGAAATCTTCTGAACACTTTCAGCAAGGCGGCGCCCTGAACGATCGACAATTCCTCCCCGTTTCGCAACCTCGACGACCTCCCGCTCATGCTGCCTTGTTGCCATGTTCTTGTACTTCTGAACATTGATCACCTGAATATTCAGCAGCTGAAACACAATCGCCACGAGCAGTCCGGCAAACAGCAGCGCAACGACACCGAGCCGCAATCCGAACTCTTTTCCAGCCGCTCCTTCCGGGGGCTCTGCCTCGCGTGGTCTGTTCATGCTGTCAAACCTTCTCCTGTCATTCTTCGCCGATTGTAATCGCGGGAGTTATGCGGGCTCTCAGCCCCATCTTCTCCGCTTTAGCCGATATGTTATGGATTGCATGCAGTTCCTGAAGCTGAAGCTCAAATGCTGCGTTTATGCTTCTGCTGATCCCGATACGTTCACGCAGACTTTCATTCTCTTTGGAGAGCGCATTAATCGTCAGAAGATTATTGATATAAACAACCAGAAGCACTGTTCCGACAATAAGAAATGCAAAGGTACGCAAGCGAAGAACAGAACCAAAATCGAAATGCTTTTTCGGTTTATCCTTATGGGCAGTGCTGTCCGGTCTGCCGCCCGCAAAAGCAAAAGGTTCCTCAACCCCGACCTCTTCCCGACGTTTTCTTCGGCCCCCTGTTCCTACGAAAGCAAGTTTTTCCGGGCGTAACCTCAGCACTGCGCCTTTCATCACGGAAAGGACGTGCCCGACCGCAACCTGTTTGTCAGCAATCCCTTTCACTCTCTCCTCCCGAACAGTCCTTTTTTTCAACAACCCGCAATTTCGCACTTCTCGCTCGCGGGTTTTCACTGACTTCGTCGTCTGCCGCCACCACGGGTCTCGGTGTAACAAGCCTGAAAGCCGCACGATGCAGCGGTTCGCGTAATCCCACCCTTTTCGGGCCCCAGTCATCGGCAGCAAGTGCTCTGAAATAGTGCTTCACCATCCTGTCTTCAAGCGAGTGGTAACTCATAACGGCCATTCTTCCGAGTGGGCCGAGACACCCTGTCCCGTCTTTCAGTACTGTTTCAAGTGATCCAAGTTCGTCATTCACTGCTATGCGCAACGCCTGAAAAACCCTCGAAAGGGATTTGATCTGCTGATCCGGACTCCTGACCACGCTCCTGACGATGGCCGCAAGATCCTGTGTACCTGCTATTCCACCGTGCTCCCTGCGCCAGGAACAGACAGCACCGGCAATCTTTCTGCTTTTTTTTTCTTCACCAAACCTGAAAAAAATATCGGCAAGCTCTCGCTCCTGGAAGGTATTGACGATATCCGATGCCGACAGTTTCCCCCCGGGCTCCATTCTCATGTCCAGCGGACCGGAACGAAGGTAGCTGAATCCCCGTTCCGGGGTATCGATCTGATAGGAAGAAACCCCAAGGTCCAGCACAATACCCGTAACTTCCATACCCGGCAACTCTCGCTCCCTGATACTGCTCACTATCCCGGCAATGTTCCGGAAATTCCCCTGTACAAACCGTGTTTTTTCACGAAATGCCACGAGCGCCTTTTCAGCCTCACCGATCGCAAAACGATCCTGATCAATACCGATCAGAAAAGAACCTTCTTCCATACCCTTATCCCGCAAAGCCTGCAGGATCGCAAGCGAGTGCCCTCCGCCGCCAAGTGTACCGTCAACATATATGCCAGCGCGCCTGACCAATTGCGCAACAACTTCACGCACCATCACCGGGCGGTGATATGCATCATTTTCCATAAAACCTAAAAGTATCTTCCGGCCAGCACCTGAAATCTTGAAGCGTTATCCCTCAGCACCCTTGAGAGTTTTTCAGGGGACCAGAGTATCATTTTGACATTGGCTCCTATAACAACCACTTCTTTTGCTATAGCGGCATGCTGCATGAAATCCCTGGGCAGGGCGATCCTGCCCTGACGATCCATCTCTACACTGTCCAGGCTTTCATACATAAGGGTCTTCAGCATTCTCTCATCGGGATTAAAATCGGAAAGGGCAGACAGGCTCTTTTCTTTTTCAGCCCAAACCTCCGGCTCATACAGTTCAAGCGACCCGTCTACGGCTTTCATGACATAAAGGGTGGCAACCTTTTTCGGGCTTTCCGCCAAATCCACCAGACGCTTCCTGAAACGTGCAGGGATCATAAGGCGCCCCTTCTCGTCAATGGAATGCTGCTCTTTTCCGATAAAACCCGACATATTCCACGCCCTTTCTCCCAATTTTTCCCACTTTCCTCCACCTAAAAGGTATAAAAAAGAAGATTGTAAAAAAATTATGCCCCTGTATATTGTGAAAATTCCGTAATCCCGAACAGATCAGGACAAATTACACTTCATCTGAACGACTTTTTCTTATTATATACCGTATAGGCATATACCCGGTAACCTTCGCTCTATGAGGGAAGATTGCAGGAGAATTGCAGGCCTGAAAAAACAATAGGCAAGAGCACTGCTTTCATCTGTTTATGGCAACTATGTTTCGAGAGTTTATCGTTGACGGCTACAACCTGGTGCACAAGCTTTTTCCCGACAGGGCACAATACTCCCTGCAGGACAAGCGTGAGCAGGCCGAAACCATGCTGCTCGGCTTTCAACAGTCAACGCGTCAGAAGGTTACCGTAGTGTATGACGGGCAACACCCCCAAGGCTCCTTCAGGGATGCGGGGGCTCTTAACAGGTTCTTCACTTCACCGCATTATTCGGCTGATGAGTGGATCATTGATTATCTGAAATCTTTGGGAAGCAATGCTCAAATGTTTACTATAGTTTCCTCTGACCTCTTCATCTGCCGGAACGCAACAGCGTGCGGAGCCACATATATGCTCTCGGAAGATTTTATCGAAAAACACCTCTCCACGAACAAGGGGCAATGCAGAACCGGGGAACAACGAACCAACCGCAAAAAATTCGGCAGCGGGCAACTAAGCCAGAAAGAGGTGGATCGCTGGCTTACGCTTTTCGGTGAAACGGAAGAATGAAAGTAAGGCTGAAAAGATCCGTCTTATTTTAATATTTTACCAGTTACAAGTATTCTGCCCCGCTATAACTTGTCGAGAGCCCCCTGATTATACAGGGGTACGAGACAAACAACAAAAGCAATCTGGGCATGCAACGAATTATTAAAGGCACCTCTATTAATTGTCATGAGCGTTTCAAGTGCGAGGCGAACGGAGCGCAGAAACCCCTTTCTATCCGCTCAACGAGGCAATTGAACCGCGGAATAAATAAATAGAGGTGCCCTTAGGTGCCCGCAAGAATCATAAGCACTATGGCCAACAACACCGTCAAAAAGGAGAATCACTGGCTCGAGCTTGAAGAGTGGCGAAAAAAAATAGACGCTATCGACCATAAACTTTCCAACCTGCTCTGCGAAAGGCTCAATTGCGCCCAGAATATCAGTTCGCTCAAACAGCGAATCGGTGAAGAGGTGCTGCAGCCCGCAAGAGAAAAAGAGGTGGTTGAGAATGTATTGAACCAGGCTGATTCCGAGTTGAAAGCCTGTGCGCTGGAAAAAATCTATAAGTGCATCATAGAAGAGACAAGATTGTTCCAGCATGAATGGAAAAACGAACAGCAGACGCTCTCTTCCAGATAACCTGCCGGGATTATTTCATGCGTGACACGATCACAAGCCGTTTTTTCTTTTTCATCTCAAGCATGGTCATTCCTTCCCTTGTATTTCTTGCTGCATTTTTTTTTCTGCCCGGCTGGAATGTGACCTCCGAAGGACTGCCTCAGGACAAGATTATAGTGCGCAGAGGTGCCAGCTTCCGGTCAATAACAGCATCACTTCACGACAAACACGGCATCCGCCACCAGAGACCCCTGCTTATCACTGCAGGGCTTTTCCCGAAGCTCCGCAACATCAAGCCCGGGCGCTATGCCATCCCTCCTGGCCACTCGAACTACAGCCTCCTTTCTTATCTGCACCACCATCCGCAGGACGAAGAGCGGGTTATGATTCCGGAAGGTATGCGGCAGGAAAAAATCGCTGCCATCATTTCGTCGCAACTCGATATCGATTCACTGTCTTTTATGAAAAGCACTACCGACAAAGCATTGCTTGACGAACTCGGAGTTGGCGCAGAATCTTTTGAAGGGTATTACTTTCCGGGAACCTATAATTTCCCCTGGGCCAGTTCTTCTGAAGAAGTGATCAGATTCCTGGTTAACCGGTTCCGCACGTTTTATAACGACAGCCTTCAAACCACAGCCTCCGGCAGGGGGCTTGATGAACTTGGGCTGCTGACGCTTGCCTCTATTGTTGAAGCTGAAACCCCGCTTCACAAAGAAAAGCCTCTTATTGCAGGCGTCTACCTTAACAGGCTGCAAAAAAACATGAAAATCCAGGCCGATCCAACGGTACAGTATGCACTTGGAGGCAAACCGGGAAGGCTTCTTTACAAAGACCTCTCTGTCGATTCCCCCTATAATACCTATAAATACAAAGGACTACCCCCTGCACCGATATGCAATCCCGGGGCTGCCTCGATCATGGCGGTACTCTATCCGGTGGAAACCGAGTATCTCTACTTCGTTGCAACCGGAAACGGAGGACACTACTTTGCAAAAACTATCAGGGAACATGCCGAAAACGTTAAAAAGTACCGCAGAAGCCGCCGTTGACCATATCGCTCACCGTTAAAGAGCAGCATGAATTATGTATATTTCAATAAAGTTTTACGCCCGTCAACTTTCAATCTGAAACCTGGAACAATGGAAAAAAAGACCTTGTCTGACATTTCATGTAAAGGCCGCAGGGTACTTATGCGTGTGGATTTCAATGTACCGCTCGATGATCATGCGAACATAACCAATGACAAACGGATTGTTGAAGCTCTCCCTTCCATAAAAAACATTGTAGAATCCGGTGGCAGACTCATTCTGATGTCACATCTCGGGCGGCCTAAAGGCCAGATCGTACCGGAACTGTCACTGGCCCCGGTTGCAAAACGTCTGTCCGAACTGCTCGATACCGGCATCGTCATGGCGGAAGATTGCATAGGAACCGAGCCAATGCAGCAGGCGCTTGCCCTTCAGGACGGAGACATCATGCTGCTTGAAAACCTGCGTTTCCATCCGGAAGAAGAAAAAAACGACCCTGAATTCGCACGTGAGCTCGCGTCAATGGGCGAGATTTACGTCAATGACGCTTTCGGGACGGCACACCGTGCTCACGCCTCAACCGAAGGGATCTGCCACTTTGTTCAGCCTTCAGTTGCAGGACTCCTTATCGAGAAGGAACTGAAATATCTGGGACAGGCACTGAACAATCCTGAACGTCCTTTTCTCGCCATTCTGGGTGGAGCAAAAATCTCAGGAAAAATCGATGTTCTTGAAAACCTGTTCAACAAGGTTGATACGGTTCTTGTCGGAGGCGCCATGATTTTCACCTTTTTCGAGGCACAGGGGCACAATGTCGGCAAGTCGCTTGTTGAAGAAGACAAGGTTGATCTTGCCCGGCACCTGCTCCAGACCGCAAAAGATAAAAATATCAGACTGCTGCTGCCCGAAGACGTAGTTGCCGCAAACGAATTTTCCGCTGACGCCGAAAGCCGGACAGTCTCTATCGAAAACATTCCTGAAGAGATGATGGGGCTGGATATCGGGCCGAAAACCATCGACACCTACTCCAGGGAAATTTTTCAGGCTAAAACCGTCGTCTGGAACGGTCCGATGGGCGTTTTCGAACTTGAAGCTTTCGCGAAAGGCACTATTGCTATCGCTCAGGCCCTTGCCGATGCAACCGCAAAAGGCACAACCTCAATTGTAGGCGGCGGCGATTCTGCGGCAGCCGTCATGAAAGCAGGGCTCGCCTCCGGCATAACACACATATCAACCGGCGGCGGAGCAAGCCTTGAATTCCTCGAGGGCAAGGTGCTTCCCGGTATCGCCGCGCTGAACGATTAACAATCATCCGGCATTAAATCTGCTTTAAACCGTTACACGTGAGAGTTAACCATTAAACTTTGAGTTGATCTGTATTGAATGAACAATTATAACCAGCCATACAGCCCGGGGGGATTCCAGGTAATGCCCCCGGCTATAAAGACCCTGATCATTATTAATATTGCGGTCTTTCTCATTATGTATTTATCCGCAATTGCTTATCAGCTCTTTTATCTCTATGGTTCTCTTTGGCCGATTGCTTCAGCCAGTGAAACAGGAATGAGCTTTCAGATTTGGCAATTGGTTACCTATATGTTCATGCATGGTGGATTTGCGCATATTCTGTTCAACATGTTCGCGCTCTGGCTGTTCGGCACGGAAATAGAAAACTACTGGGGGACGAAAGAATTCACCGCATATTACTTTGCCTGCGGGATAGGTGCCGCTCTGCTCAACCTGCTGACGACTATCGGCAGCCCGTACCCTACCGTTGGAGCTTCCGGTGCGGTGTTCGGCATCCTTCTGGCCTTCGGCATGATGTTTCCCGACCGCTACATCTTTCTCTACTTTCTCTTTCCCATCAAGGCAAAATATTTCGTAGCCGGTTATGCCGCTATCGAGCTGTTGATGGGCATCAACAACTCAGCCATGGGCAGCCGAAGCAACATAGCCCATTTCGCCCATCTTGGTGGGATGCTTGTAGGCTTTGCCTACATCAAGTTCCGGCAACAGGGCTGGTCTTTTTCGGAATGGCTGGATAAAACCTTTCCAAAAAAGGATGAAAAGGACGGGCCCAAACTGTACAAAAAAGAAAAGGAAGAAAAAAGCCTGCAGGTTTCCGAAGCGGAAATCGACGCCATACTGGATAAAATATCACGTTACGGTTATGAATCCCTGACCGAGGATGAGAAGCAGAAGCTACTCAAAGCAGGGGGGAAGTAAAATATTCAGTTTAATAGCGCTAATACAATGAACACAAGGGGAAAAGCATTTGAACGGGCGAAAAAAAAGGCGGAAAGCGTCGCCCGCGACCCGGAAAAAGTAAAAAAAATCATAGACTCAGCTCTGCATAAAGCAACAGCGGCAAAAACATCCTCGCAGTTTCAGGAAATCTCCGACAAATTCCAGGCACTGATGCGCATGCTCAGAAGCTGGATCAACAAGGATTACAGAGTCATCCCCTGGCAAACAATCATTCTTGCCTTTACGGCAATAGTATACTTCATCACACCGTTCGATGCTATTTTCGACTTCATCCCTCTTCTCGGTTTCGCCGACGACGTTGCCGTCCTTACCGCGGTCCTTGCATCGATTAACCATGACCTCGACAAGTTCATGGAATGGGAGAACAAATCCGTACAGGAAGACGAACCGGTTGCCGGGGCTATCGATGCGGATTTCGAGGAGGTGCCTGGGGACGGGAAGACTGACGCGTGATTATGAGGATTTTTTACGTCAGCGAGGACTTGTAATCTGGGACAGGGCAAATCCTCTCCGTCAGGAGTTGGTAAACAAGCGCTGTCAAACCGCAGATGAGGTGGCGAAGTGGGTTAGGGAAGTGGTTGGAGGAGGACAAGATGGACGGGATAAACTCCAAAACCGGAATTTTGTAACAGGATTCTGGATTCTTAATTCTGGTACCTGACTTCAAGTTGCTATCCATGGAATGAGTACCCTCACACTTTCCCCACCGGCGCTATGTACACCGTGAACTCCTCCTCCCCGTCAACCCCGAGCAAACGGTCGCATTCGGTCTGGTCGTAGGCGGCTATTGCACAGGTGCCTGCGCCGAGGGCGGTGCAGGCGAGGTAAAGGTTCTGGCAGACGTGTCCGGCATCGAGAGCGATGACCTTGTGGGCCGCCAGATCGTAGCGCCACTCCATGCGTGCGGGAATCGCCGTCCAGAAAAAGGTTGCCGCGGCTGCTGCCACGAACCGCTGGGCCATGCAGGCCCAGGATGCCCTGATGCCTATCTTCTCATCAAGAGAGAGCTGTACAAGCTGATTGTCAAGAGGGAGGAAACGATAGAGGCCGGACGGCAGGCCATCCACGTTGCTTGCAGCAATGTATGTCTCGAATGAGTGCCGTGCACCGGCGGAAGGCACGGTACGCAATGCACACTCCTCACTCAGTACCCGGCGAATCCCCTGAGTCGCCCAGAGCAGAGCGGAGAGTTCATCAAGGGTAAGCGCTTCGGCTGTGTAAAAGCGTACGCTTTCCCGCCTCGCAATTGCATCGGCAACCGGCGCTCTGCAAAGTTCCTTCAATGATCTCGACCCATCCGGCAGCTCGATACGAACTGCGTTTTCGGGACAAGGTTTTTGCAGCGGCGGTGCCTGCAGACCACGGTTCTGGGCGGTTTGCCTGAAATTGATCGTCTGGCGGATGCTGTCTTTGAGGAAGTAGCGATACTGTTCCAGCTCTTTATCCGGCTTTTTACCTGAATCCATGCGCCATCTCCAGTTCTTATGAACAACGCTCGGGAAGAGTCCGATGGTTTTTGAATTTGTCGTTCGATATATCAGTGAGGCATGCCTCTACCTCGGCAAGCGGATGTTTGATGCACTCTTTTTTTCTCTCAACAGACAAGCATACACAATAATTCCTCAAATAGTTTGAGATGCCCCAGACACTTAATCCTCAACGGTTCCCTGAAAAACCGTTGCGAAAGGATCACACGCAATGCCATTTTTTTACTTTTGACCTTTACCTTTTGACTTCTCTTCAAACTTTACGTCCGAAGCACACAAGTGTCTCGATGTGACTGGTGTGCGGAAACATGTCGACCGGCTGAACCTCTTCGAGCCGGTAACCGGATGCGCAGATTTCTTTTGCGTCCCTTGCAAGATTTGCCGGATTGCAACTGACATAGACGATTGTTTCGGGCTGGAGCCGAACCATTGTCTTGAGTGCCTTCGGGTGCATTCCCGCTCTCGGCGGGTCGGTGACGATCACCCTTGGAAAACCGAACTCTTCGAGCGTGCCGAGCAGGGTATGAAAATTCTTGAGATCCACCCGGTAAAACGAAGCATTGACGATGCTGTTGCGTAACGCATTTTCTGCGGCATCGGCAAGTGAGCTCTCAACGATTTCAAGTCCTACCGCCCGGCGGCAGCGCTCGGCAAGATAAAGCGTAATGGTACCGGTTCCGCAATAAAGATCATACACCGTATCATCCTCTTTCAGCCCGGCCATTTTCATGATGCCGTCATAAAGAGCTTCGGCCTGCCTTGTATTTGTCTGAAAAAACGAGTTTGCGGAAATCCTGAACCGAAGCCCCCCAAGGCGCTCCTGGATAACACCGTCACCATGAACGACATACTCCTTCTCACCGACTGCTACCGTATTTTTCCGTGTTGTGACATTGTTGACGATTGTCATCTCCTGTCCGGGCATTCTGGACAGAAGCCTGTCCCGGTATGCCCCCATGAGTTCCGGATCATGCCAGGAGGTAACAAGATTCACCATCAGTTCCGCCCGCTCCTCGCTGTAACGAAGCATGAGGTTTCTTAAAAAACCGGTATGCTCCCTTGCCGCATAGGGAGCAAGGCCCTGCTCAAATGCAAATTCCCTGGTTATTGCAAGAGCACTGTTCATGCACTCTTTGGCAAGGTAGCAGGTATCTATTTCAAGCACTTTCTCGAAATTTCCTGGGGCGTGAAACCCGAGCGCAAAATCTTTCGGCTTTTCCAGCACTTCCTGCTTCAGCTCTTCGGGCAGCAGGTAACGTTTGCTGGAACAGGAAAATTCCACCTTGTTCCGGTAATGCATGATGCCCGGGGCGGGAAGAACCGGTTTGACGGTGATGCCCTTGATCCCGCCGATATGCACAAGAGCATCGTGAACCTTTTTCTGTTTGTAACGAACCTGTGTATCATAGCTCACATGCATCCATTTGCAGCCGCCGCAAACGCCGAAAACCGGACATTCCGGCTCTACCCTGTCAGCAGAATACGACAGCACCTTGCCGGCAACCGCCTCGATATACGTTGGTCTGATCTTGGTTATGGTTGCCTCAACCCTGTCACCTATAGCCAGCACGCCCCGCACAAGGACACCTGTCCCGCTTCCCAGCTTCCCGAAACATTGATCCTTTTCAGCGATATCGGAAATCGTCAGCTCAACCGTTTCGCCCTTTTTATAAAAATTCCTCAAATTGTTTTCTTTCATGCGCCCTTTCCCACAGTTAATACCGCCGCCCCGATGACTCCGGCGCTGTCCCCCAGTTCCGGGCGAACAACCGGAATATCGAGAGAACCGTTGAACAGATGTTTTTCAATTTCGTTCCTGGCTGCGGGGGAATAGAGCACATCCACATTACCGACACCACCACCGATGATAATGATGTGAGGATCAAGAATATTGACCACGTGAGCAACCGCCTTGCCGAAAGCGCTCAGCAGACGCTCAATGGTTTCCCCTGCTGCTTGATCGGCACCTGCCGATGCGGCGATCTCTTTCAGGGGTTTCGATATTCCACCTGACCGTATGGTATAATACCGTTCAAGTGCCGGTCCGGACAAAACAGTTTCCACGCACCCTCTCCTGCCGCAGTAACATGGCTCTCCGTCCGCAAAAAGCTCGTTATGCCCCCACTCTCCGGCGATTCCGTGTGCCCCGTGTATGACTTTTTCGCCGCAGACAACGCCCCCGCCGACTCCGGTACCGAGAATAATACCGAATGCAACGGCCGCCCCATGGAGCATCGTTTCCTGTCCTGCTCCAAAGAGCGATTCGGCAAGCGCGAAACAGTTGGCATCATTTTCAAGCGTTACACCTGTCTGCAGCAGTTCTTCAAGGTCTGCAAGCACCGGCATGTTGTTCAGGCAAACGGTGTTGGAATTTTTCAAAAGGCCGGTTTTCCTGTCAATCCTGCCGGGTGCTCCTATCCCTACGTGCGCAGGAAGCGGAGAATGCAGTTCATCGGCCATCATGCGCACAAGCTTTGCCACCCGCGAGAGTATACGGCGATAACCTCCGGCAGCCTCTGTAGGAATCCTCAGACGAACCAGAGGCTTGCTGCTCTCATCAAGGACGGTTCCCTCGATTTTCGTCCCTCCGAGATCGACTCCCCAGTAGCGCTTGCTCATTTTCAACCCCGAGCCGGGTGTTTGAGTATATTGAGGTGTACAATGTTTTTAACCACCCAGGCAAAGAGAGTATAGGCAAGCCCCGAGCAGGCTATTCCGGCAAACATTCCTGCGGCTGCGTCTCCGGGGGAATACACCCCTTTGTAGATCCCCGTCCACGCAACCAGAAAGGCGTACAACACCATAAGAGCCGTATAGAGCTTTTCACCGGAATCCCCCCGGCTGAAAAAAATGTAGACGAGACCGGCCAGAGCGGCGGAATGTGCCGGATGGACAGACGGAAGTAAGCCGGAGGCTATCCACCCGGCACATCCGACGGCAAACAGTGCAAGAAAAAGCATCACCAGGCCATCCCGGCCTCTTCGCACAACCATGAACAGTCCGGCAAGAACAAAGACAGCACCCGGCAGGTTCGGCGTGTGTAAAAATACCATCGGATTGTCAGCAACCGGATAAACCATGTTCCATTACAGTCTTCAAGCCTGCATTGATCGCGTAAACATGCCTTGGCGACGCCGGGGTGTCCCGGCAGCCGCTCAATGGGGGTTAATGTTTTTTCCCGCTTTTTTTCTTTTTCGAGGGTTTCTGCGCCGGTTTTGCAGGAGCTATTGCCGGCAGGTCATCGGTAGTGGTGGTTTTGTTGATGTAGAACGTCTGTATGATGCTGAATACGTTGAACATCAGATAGTACAGGCCAAGTCCTGCAGGAAGATTGTTGAAAAAAAGAAGCATCATGACCGGGAAAATATACATCAGAATCTTCATCTGATCATTGGTCTGCGTGGTCGGCGTAATCTTTTGCTGCAGATATACCGCTCCGCCCATGAGAATCGGAAACAGGGCGATATGATCTCCGTACAGAGGAATGCTGAACCCCAAATCAAGAATGGAATCCGGGAGGGAAAGGTCTTTGGCCCAGAGGAACGACTGTTGCCGCAACTCTATGGACGAACGGAACACATAGAACATTGCAAAAAGAAGCGGCATCTGCAGCAGGACGGGAAGACACCCGCCAAGCGGATTGACACCGGCTTCCTTGTAGATTCGCCCAATTTCGCTCTGCATTTTCGCAGGATTGTCCTTGTACTTCTCCTGCAGCTCTTTCATCATCGGCTGGAGTGCAGCCATTTTTTTCATCGATTTCGTCGATGCCATGGTCAGCGGATAGGTTACCAGCTTGATCAACAGGGCAAAAATGATGATAATCAGACCGTAATTGTCCATGAACTTGTTGAGCAGATTGAAAATCGGCAGAATGATATATTCCGCAAAAGGTCTGGTCAGCCAGTCCCAGCCGAAGTCCATTATCTTTTCGAGATTCACGCCGAGAGAATGCAGCACATTGTAATCAATCGGTCCAACATAGAGTAACAGTGATTCCTTGTGGGTCTTTTCGTCAGGAGGAAGGGTGAACTTCAGGGCGGCTGTATAATCTTCAAACTTTTCCCCGGCCTTGTGGCTTCCGCTCAGATAGACTCCTTCGGTCGGCGAAGCAGGTATCAGTGCCGCCACAAAATATTTTGTCCTTACCGCAATCCATCCGGCAACTCCTGACTGTTCCTCACGGTAGTCTTTCGAGGGATCGCTTGCATCGAGCTTGAGAAGACTCCCGCCCATATAAGCGGATGCCCATGAATTCTGCATCTCGTCATCGTGATTTTTCTCGGAGTGTAACAGCCCGCCATCCCATTCAAGCTGGTATTCATTGCCCGGCAGCAAGCCGTCAAAACCCGTCAGCTGCACGTCATAACCTATCGTATAAGCGTCACCGCTAAACGTATAGACAATGACAATGTTTCTGCCCGGTGCCACATCAAGCCTGTAGGTTAACGAGTAAGACTGCTTACCGGTAAGGGAAACCTCGCCTTGATTATCAGATACCGTAAAATAAAGGTCTCTTGTATCGATCTTCTTGCCGTCACGAGTCTGGAAGAAAAGGGATAAAGCACCGCTGTCAACTTTTTTCACCAGGTCAAACTGCTCCTTGTCCGAATCGAGATGCTCCTTCAATACCATAGACTTCAGGGTAGCCCCGTGGGAGGAAAACACTGCAGTGAACAGCTCATTGTCAATGGTGATCAGTTTTTCCTCACCATCAGCAGCAACGGCAAATTCACCGAAATTGTCTGTATCTGTACTTCCGTTACCCTGCATGACCGATGCCGACCCGTTACCGTCATCCCGTATTTCTTCAACCGCAGTCATATTGTCCGCCGTCATGTCCTGAACAGGATTCCTTTCCGGAGCCATAAACTGCATCCAAACAATCATGATCAGGCCTATCAGCACAAGTCCTATAACAGAGTTTTTATCCATTATCTCCTTCTTTAGAGTTTAGTTTTTTTCCGGCCAGAGGTACAGGGTCATATCCCCCTTTCGAAAAAGGATTGCAGCGCAGTAAACGCCACACGGTAAGCCACATTGCATAAAAGAAATTATGAGTCCTGAACGCTTCGAGAGCATAGCTTGAACAGGTAGGATAAAATCGGCAGGAAGGACCCAAGAGGGTAGAGATGTACGACCGGTAAAACTTGATCAGAAAAATCGGCGCCTGGTTTATAATTTTCCAGAAAGCATTGAGTTCCATGATGATTATTTGCTGTTAATCACGTTCACCTCACTCAACCGGGAGTCATCCTCAATATACTTTCGAGCAGCCCCCGCACCTCTTTTCTGAAACTTTCCGATGACGGTAACGTCTTCCTTCGTCCGGTATACATAAACGCAATACACAGGGTCTTGTTCCCGTCTCCTGCATATTTTTTTGCACACTCGGCAGCAAACGGTTTTTCGTGCCGGTATGCTTCTTTCATCAATCGTTTTATCCTGTTACGACCAACAGCATCAGGTCTGATTTTTCTGCCAACAACAAACAGCACTTTCGGGAGCGACCTGCGGCCGCCATTATTCACCTCAAGCGGCGCAAACAATACTTTTATAAATCCCCCCCTGAAGCTGCGGGCCGAACTGAAAAGTTTCGATACCAACGTTCTGCCCCTGAGTATCTCGTACTTTTTCAGTGAATAAACATGCGTGGTGCTCAAAACGTCACGGGACGATTGTTATTATCCCTTACTTCCTGCGGGACCCCATATCACTGCTGACACTGAGCGAGTGGCGCCCCTTCGCCCTGCGCGAGGCAAGAATTCTGCGGCCGTTTTTTGTGGCCATGCGCTGGCGGAAACCATGTTTGTTCCTTCTCTTTCTGTTATGCGGCTGAAATGTCCTTTTCATAGTAAAACGCTCCTCGATAGTCTCATAGATAATTCAAAAATCACAGGGCATAGAATTTAGCACAATCATCACTTAAATCCAACCTCGTAGAAATGCTTTTCCGGCAACTTTTCATCCCTGCCAACCCTCCCGCAAACCGGACACATTCATAATGTGGATAACTTGTGGATAAAAAAAATTACCTGACCATAACCCACACCAAACCCGGCAACAAAAGAAACCAACAGATGTTGACAACCAATTGGATATAAATCACTAATCCATATTAAATAAACAACTTAACCTGTTGATAACATTCGTTAACCTTACCCTTTGCCTGCAGAGAATTTTTCGTTTCACGGATTGTATTTTATCCACTGAAAAATGTAATTTATGAACAACCCATGTTGATGATCTGTCTCACGAAGAACTTATCTCATTCCAAATGCTATAATTTCATGCCCCCTTTGTCGAGCAAAGAAGTAGTTGAAGAACCCCCAAGTGCCAATGCAGCCGAAGCAGGAACTGCTCGGAAAGTCTGGAACGCCTGTCTTGACGTTCTTAAAGACAAACTCAACAGCCAGGCATTCAAGACATGGTTTACCCCTATCACTCCCTTACGCTTCTCTGGCAACGAACTGACCATAGAAGTACCAAGCCAGTTTTTTTATGAGTGGATCGAAGAGAACTACTCTGTGCAGCTGAAGCAGGCTCTTAAGGATATTCTTGGCACCGAAGGCAAATTGATGTACTCGATTGTCATGGATAAATCGCAAAGCCATCCTGTCACGATCGAGCTTCCTCATCAGAATATATCGAAAGCCGATCCCGGTCATAAAGAATGTTCCGAAGTGCGAACATCTCCGGACAGAGACTTTGTGGAACGCTACCGTACCAAGTTCGAGAGTCATCTCAATCCCCAGTACACCTTCGACACGCTTATCCGGGGAGACTGCAATTCACTTGCCTTTGCTGCCTCGAAATCCGTATCACAGAACCCCGGACAGAACGCATTCAACCCGCTTGTCATTTATGGCGGTGTAGGACTGGGAAAAACACACATGATGCAGGCGATAGGCAATCATGTCCGTGAAAAACGCATTTCCGAATATGTTCTGTATGTATCCAGTGAGAAATTTGCCATAGATTTCGTCAATGCCATCCAGAACGGCAATATTCAGGAATTTTCAGCTTTTTACCGGAAAGTGGACGTCCTGATCATCGACGACATACAGTTTTTTGCCGGCAAGGAAAAAACCCAGGAGGAGATATTTCACATATTCAACACCCTCCATCAGTCGAACAAACAGATCATCCTTTCATCGGACAGGCCTATCAAGGAAATCAGGGGAATCGAGGATCGCCTTATTTCGAGGTTCAACTGGGGATTGTCGGCGGATATACAACCGCCGGAATATGAAACCAGAAAAGCAATCATCCAAAGCAAGCTGGCACAGAGCGGGGTAACGCTTGATGGAAGCGTTATAGAATTTATCGCTACCAATGTCACCCAGAACGTCAGAGAACTGGAAGGGTGCATTGTCAAGCTGCTCGCCTCTCATTCGCTGTTCAATCAGGATATCGACTTGTCATTCACTAAATCCACCCTCAAGGATATTATCAGGATACAGTCAAAAAAGCTGAGCCTGGAAACGATTGAAAAAGCCATCTGCTCATACTTTTCCATCACGCCGAACGACCTGAAAGGAAAATCGAAGAAAAAAGAGATTGCAACCGGCAGACAGATGGCGATGTATCTGAGCAAGGAGCTGACCGACTCGTCACTGAAGACCATAGGGCTCCATTTCGGAGGGCGCGATCATTCAACGGTTATCCATGGCTACAATACCATCAACAAAAAAGTCCGGAACTCAGCGGAAATAAGAAACCAGACAGAAGAGCTGAAAAAGCGCATTGAAATCATGTCGATGTGATACGCATACCGGGAGAAGGTCATGTGGATAACCTGTCAGCAACCTGTTCATGAAGCCGGTCACGCATAGCAGGTTATCCACACCGGAAAAGAAATGCATTGAGCAGATCACAGAAAGTGTTAACAACACAACAGGGTTACCAACATGTTATCCACATAAACCAACACCTGCATGAAGCAGGTAAGAGATTTTAAAAAAATATATTAGCCACAACAAAAGAAAATGCTCAAGATTTCCACACACTCAATAACAACAACAAATATTTTAAATACTTAATAATAAACAGAGTGTACAATGAAATTTTCGACCTCGATCAAACACTTTCAGGATGCAGTAAACAAGGTAACTCAAGCCATTCCAAGCAAAGCGCTGGATCCCCGTTTCGAAAATCTGCACATAACTCTCGACAACAAGATCCTCACACTCTTCGCTACGGACGGTGAACTGTCGATCACGGCAAACACAGACGTTGAATCGGGTGATCAGGGTAATGTTGGGGTAAGGGCTCGAACGATTCTGGATTTTCTGCGGAGTATGTACGATACAGGTGTCAGTTTCGAGGTGGAGCGTCAGCAGTTGAGCGAGCACGGTACGGTCAATATTGCTACCGACAAGGGCCGTTATAAAATACCCTGTACTTTCGAAAGCAAAGCCGAAAAGCAGGACAAAACCTATGATATCGAGCTGGAACTCTCCTCCGGCGACCTGCTCAACATTATTCATAAGACAATTTTCGCATGCAGTATCGACGGTATGAGGCCGGCAATGATGGGGGTACTGTTTGAAATCGAAAACGATCTGCTCACTGCAGTTGCTACCGACGGGCACCGTCTGGTACGATTCAGAAAAACATGCGGTGTTTCTCTTTCTGAAAAACAGAAGATAGTCATACCTGCAAGAGTACTCTCCATTTTGCAGAAGCTGGTCAGTGAAGGCGATGTAAAGATATCGATTGACTCGACAAACAAGTCCATACGTTTTACAACGGATAACCTGGTTCTTGATGCTGCCCTGATCGCAGAGCAGTATCCTAACTATGAAGCGGTAATTCCTCTTGAAAATGAAAAAAAGCTTGCTATAGACAGAGCTCTTTTTTATGATTCCGTCAAAAGGGTAGGCAGATTTTCGAGCATCGGTGATATAAGGTTTTCTATAACGCCATCTTCCATGAAGCTGACTGCCGAGAATATCAATGAAGGAGAGTCGGCGCAAGAGGATCTCTCCTGCACTTACAGCGGTGAACCTATCGACATAGGCTTCAACTCGAAATTCGTTGAGGCGGCACTTGCCCATATCGATGAGGACTCTGTTGTTGTCGAGCTGAGCACCCCCACGACAGCGGCTATCCTGAGACCTGAAAAGGAAAAAGATGAAGACAATCTGATTATTTTGGTTATGCCGGTAAGAATCAACAATTGAGAGACCGGATTGATCATTGCGTTTACAGGAAATAAAGCTCACCAATTTCAGAAAGCACACTGGTCTCGCTTTCGCTCCGTCTGACCGGATCAATCTGCTCTACGGCATGAACGGCAGCGGTAAAACGAACATACTTGAAGCTGTTCATTACTGTACGCTGGCCAGAGGGCTGAACAAATCTCTCGACAAGGAATGTCTTAATTTTACAGCCGATTATTTTCTGCTCGATGGCAGCTTCGCTGACGACAGAGGTATAGAGCTGGCCGTCAAAGTCAGCTATGCCAAAAACGCTGAAAAAAAAATATTCGTCAACGGTGAAGAGCTGAAAAAATTCTCTCAGCTCATCGGCCGTATACCATGCGTGACGTTCTCCCCTATGGAGCTCGCTGTCGTGAACGGTTCTCCGCAGGAAAGGCGCCGGTTCATGGATAACGCACTTTCCCAGACCAACAAGCGATACCTTGCGGATCTTCTGCAGTACCGGAGGGTTTTGCAGCAACGCAATACACTTCTTGCAGCAGCAAGCGGGAAAGGGGTAGAAAAAGAAAACATCGATGTGTGGACAGAGAAGCTTTCGCTCCTTGCTGCATCAATTGTGTCGTCAAGGATTGGCTTTATCATGCAACTGCTCGGATACTTTGGGCCGGTTTACGAAGAACTTGGTCTTGGAGAAATGCCAGGTTTCAGTTACCGTTCTTCAATAGGCAGGCAGGTACCGGATATGACCGAAGACGAGCTTGCAGTAGCCATGATACATCGGTTCAGAGAGATAGAGTCGCAGGAGTTGTATCGGAAGCAGACTTTGCTCGGCCCTCACAGGGACGACATCGTATTCAGGCTCAATGACATCGAAGTGAAAAGATATGCTTCCCAGGGGCAGCTCAGAACCTTTCTGATAGCAATGAAACTCGCCTTGCAGAAGCTGGTTCGGGAGGCAACCGGAGAAAAGCCGCTGTTTCTTCTTGACGATCTGTTCAGTGAACTGGATCGGAAAAGGGTGGAAAAGGTTCTTGGACTTCTTGATGGTTCAGGGCAATCCATTATCACCGCAACAAGTAAAAAAGAGATCGACGGGGTACACAGTATCTCCGTCGAGGAGCTCACTCAATCATCGATATAGCAATGACATCATCGAGAACACCAAGAAAATTCGACGATATCGTCAGTGAAGTATATTCCATATACGGGATGCAGGATGCTCACGAAGAGCACCAGGCTCTCGGGGTATGGGGAAGTGTTGTCGGTGAAACCATCGCAAAGATGACTGAGGTGGACAAGTTTGCTCGTGGTATCCTTTACGTCCACGTTCTTAATCCTTCATGGAGAAACGAACTGTCTTTCAGGAAAAAAAACATCATCAGCGGATTGAATGAGGCTGTCGGTAGAGTTTTAGTCAAGGATATAGTTTTCAGGTAGCGAAAGGAAAAACTAAAGCTAAAGAGCATGATGCAGCACGAGGTAGCGAACAACAAGCAGTCTCAAAAGAAATACTGGTTTCCTGCAAAGAAGTATGGTTATGGATGGGGGTTACCGGTCACGTGGCAGGGTTGGGTCGTTGTGGTGTCTTATCTTGTGTTGATCACTGCGGCTGTTTTTCTTTTTCCGGTGTATACCGAAGCAGGACTTCTGCAGCATGCGTTGTTCACTGTTTTTCTGACAATAGTGCTCATCGGAGTGTGCTGGTTTAAAGGTGAACCTGCAAAATGGAGGTGGGGAGGCGAAAATCATTGAAGGTGAATATTTACAGTAAAATATTATAATAAATATGTTTATAGCAATACTTTCGTTTGCTCTTGTCTTTTCGATCGTGGTGCTTGTGCATGAGTTCGGGCATTTTTTTGCGGCAAGGAAAGCAAAGGTTCCGGTATATGAATTTTCTGTCGGTTTTCCTTTCAGTCCCAGGATCGTAACATTGTTTCGTCACAGGGAAACGGAATTTACATTGCGGTTGCTGCCTCTTGGAGGTTTTGTGAGTTTTTCGAATGAAGGAGATGAAAAAGCCGAAAAGCTGTTCAGTTCCTCAAGGGCATCGCGAGCTCTGATTATGTCCGGCGGCTCACTGTTCAACATGGTTTTTGCCTTCCTGTTGTTTGTTCCCGCGTTTATGGCTGGTGAAGGCATGTCTTTGTTCGGTGCTGTAATCACCAGCATGCAGATGATGTGGGCCGTTGTTTCTGAAACCGGTCGTCTTTTCATCAATCTGTTCTCTACTCAGGCGGGTATGGAAAACCTTTCAGGGCCGGTTGGTATTGCCGTGCTTGCCGGACAGGCTGCAAGCGGCGGATGGGTAGATCTTCTCTTGTTTACCGGTTTTCTCAGCCTGAGCCTGGGGATCATGAACCTTCTTCCCTTGCCTGGACTGGATGGAGGGCAACTGCTCATGCTGTTGATCGAATCCGTCAGGAACAAACCGGTCGGCCTCAGAACCCATCAGGTCATCAATCTTGCAGGAATCATGCTGTTTATCGTGTTGTCGTTGTTTGTGACATGGCATGATATTACGAAGCTCGTGAGCTGAAAGTATTGGAATATATAACCTGCTTGATCATCCAGGGGTTGCTTGTCAAAGAAGTTTTCCTATTCTCTACTACAAAAAAGGGGCAGTGGAGCCCCTTTTTGCGTTATGGACACCTCAATTTATTTATTCCTCGCTTCAATTGCATCGTTGATCGGATAAAAAGAGGTTTCTGCGCTCCGTTCGCCTTGCACTTGAAACGCTCATGACAATAAATAGAGGTGCCCATATGTTGCGGGCCGTTCAGACGTCGCAGACAAGATTGTTTTTATCGATCAGCGCTTCTGCGAAGGCCTTGCCGAATGTCATGCACTCTTCAAACTCTTTTTCATGGGGTTTGAACTTGACCTTGACATGCTGATCGAAGACCTTGAGTTTAAGGTTGGTGAAGTTCGACTCGATGATCTTGATGCTTTCACCGCTCCAGCCATAGGACCCGAACGCTGCGGCAAGCTTGCCTCTGTCACGGATCGGGTTTATCGCTGCAAAAAGCTGGTAGATCTGCTGAACGATGTTCTGGTTGATTGTCGGTGAACCGACAATGATTGCCGCACTGTGAGCTATTTTTTCTTCGAGTTTTGAAAAATGCATGTTTTCAATGTCGCAGACATCGATAGTAAAATCACAATGCGGCCGTATACCTTCTGCTATTTTTTCCGCAATGATGGTTGTGTTCTCATAGGCGGAAACGTAAGCTATCAGAATATTCTTCTCGTTTGGAAGCGCAATGGCGCTCTGGGAATACTTTTTGGACAGGTCAACGTATTTTTTCCAGTCCGAGCGGAGTATCGGGCCATGGCCGGGACAGATAACCTTGATATCGAGATCTTCGATGCGCTCGATAGCCTGCAGCATATACTTACTGAATGGCCTGAGAATCGCATCGAAATAGTAGGTAAAGGCATCATCGAAGTCTCCGGCAAGATCGTCGTACATCTCTTCATGGCAATAGTGACAGCCGAATGAGTCACAAGTGAAGAGTACCTTGTCTTCTTCAAGCCAGGTGTAGATCGCGTCAGGCCAGTGCAGATTTACCGCATTGATGAAGCGGAGCGTCTTGTTGCCGAGATCGAGGGTATCGCCGTCCTTGACCGTCATTGATTTGAATTCGCCGTCTACAAGGTCATGAAGAAACTTTATCGCATTTGCGCTGCCGACGACGGTTGCATTGGGCGCAACCTCAAGCAGGTTTTTCACATTGCCTGAATGATCGGGTTCTGTGTGGTCAACAATGATGTATTCTATCTCGGAAGGATCGGTAACCTTTTTTATTTTATCGAGATACGTTGGCCAGAACTTGGCTTTTGAAGTTTCTACAATTGTTTTTTTATCCGCGTTGATGAAATAGGAGTTGTAGGTTGTACCATACTTGGTTTCCATAACAATATCAAATGTGACTAGGCCGGGATCGAGGATCCCTATCCAGGTTACATCATCGGTAACGGGAAGAACTTTATTATCAATCATTATTTTTTGATCTTGGGATTAAATGAAAAAAGTTATGAATTTTAGTGAATTTGTCTTAAAGGCATCTCTATACATTGTCGTGAACGGCTTGAGTTCAAGCCGAACGGGACACCGAAACCGGACTCCCCGGCAACGTCGGGATGAGAATTTCGTGCACCGCTCAACGAAGTAATCATGGCGCGTAACAAATTAATAAAAATGCCCTTAAGTATACGTGCGGCAAATCCATAAAGTTCCTTGTTGGCAGAGAGAGCGTAGAGGGGTTTCTTTTTAAAGAAAATAGAAGTGCCCTTGATTGCATGAATATAGCAGGGAGAATGCAGCTAAGTTATTTATTTAAAAAGGAATATCATCGTCATTGACCGAATCGGTCTCCTTGTGACGTATTTCCTTGATGAGCTCTATTCCCTCGGGAGAAAAGGAGAACAGGGTATCGGATGAAAAAATCGAACTGAAATCCTGTGGTTTGAAAAACGGGAGAAATTTCTGTGTGAACTCATCGAGCCTCTTCAGGTAAAACTGTGTGTTTTCATCGGGCTTTGAACGGTTCCATTCGTCGGCAAGCCGGCCTTTGTCGTATTGACTGCTCTGAAGACCGCTCCCGGAAACATAGTAGGTTATCCTGTCTCCCTTGTTGACCGAAAGATTTCTTTTCAGTGCAAGCTCATAGGTTATCGATCGGGGCCTTTTGCCGGATTCCGTATCGGCTGTATACTGTTCCATGGTGTTTTTCAATGTTTCCGTACGTGAAAAATCATCAATGGCCCACTGATGATTAAGAATCATTTCCTTGTATGACACGTACAGGTCGTGCAGTCCCTGAACATCTTCATCGAGAAGTTTTTCAAACCCCTTGCGGATAAATTCACGACCAAATTTTTCCCCGCTCCTGCTTATGAGCGATGAGCCTTTCAGTTTGATGGTGCCATCATAGTCGAGGAGGGCATAGTTTTTTTTCAGATACGAGATCATTTTTCTGAAGCGTCCGTCATAACCGATAGTGATTCCTTTCGGCATCACTGAGGAAACTTCCTCTACCAGGTTAATTTCATCTTTTTTCGACTGAATGTGAGGGGGCGGGACGAAAAGAATCCCGTCGGTGTCGACTTCAATAACCTTGCAGCCGCGGGACTCGAATTCCTTTATCATACGGCGTGCTATTTCCTGGCCTGTAGTTGTAACGCGATCGGCTTCCTCGTAGTCGTTGAATATACCTATACTGAAGCCGAGGTAACCATACATTGCATTAATCAGTATCTTAAAAGATGCCTGCATTGCATCATAGTTGTTTGCAAGAGCGTTGTTTCCTTTCTTTTTTTCCTCTTTTGCACTTTTCTTCGCCTCAAATCGGAGATCTTTCAGATCGGTCAGTATCTTCGGGAAAATCCTTCGTTCATCGCTTTTGGGGCAGATGTCGTAGGAAAGCATGATGGAGGGGTAAAGTGATTCCACGTCAGCATAAACTATCGGGCCGAGTATCCCTTTCAGAAATACTTCCGTAAAACCCCCGGTGTGCTGCTGTCCTATTTCCGGTTTCGGAAGGGAATGCTTCTCCTTGAGATATTCTCTTACAAACAAAGCTTCTATCTTCGCAGCGGGACCCATTCTTGACGTCTGGGCATAGGTATAAGGCATCATCCTTGTCATATAAAAGTTGTTGCCGGACAGCAGTGCTGCAATTTGTTCCGTTTCACGCACGTCATCGAGCGCATAGTCCAGGAGGCGTTCAGGATTTTTGTCCCAGAGGTCAGCTATTTCACTGTATTCAACGTATGTTCTGTCGGGAGACGCAAAACCGAAAAACTTTGCGGCCACCTTCAGCCCGTATCCGGGCATGGAGCGTTTGGCAACGTCATAATTCTGAACGAGAAAAAAGGTGTCGATAACGTGCCGGCCTGCTATATCAAAAAAGGGATAATCGATCGAGCGCTCTGCGAAACGGATGCTTGCAGGGTAACTCCTCGGTTCTGAACCGTCACGGCCGATCCTGAGCGCAACGCCATGCAGCTCGCACCTTCTCTGGATGTAGGACAGGTCAAAACTGAAAATATTGTGCCCTTCGATAACATCGGGGTCTTTTGACCGGATGATTTTAACCAATTCCAGCAGCAGTTCTTTTTCGGAGATCTCTTTTGTATGGATAACGTGTTCCCAACCCCTGTTGTCGCTGAGAGATATGATGATAATGGGATCACTGCCAATCGATACTTTGCTGCGGGTGCTTTTTTCAGGCTTGTAATACGTTTCAATATCGAGCTGCATCCGGTAGAGGTCTTCAAACACCATTCCTTTAAAAAGTGTTTTGCCTGTCTGAAGAAGGAACTGTGTTACGGCATCGCCTCTGCTGTAGGTTAGATTGCTTGGAAAGCCTGAATCATTCTCTTCATCAGAAGATGAGCGCGATTTCGATGCTACATAATCAAGTGCATTTCTGTAGTTATACTGGCTTTTGAAAATGGCCAGGAATCGATAAAAATTTCCTCCCTGAAGCTTTATAAGCCAGTATTTTTCATCGTTTGCCGGGGCAAACCCGTCAAGAAGCATTTCTTCTGAAAGGAAAAAAAATGGATAGTAGCTTTCATCACGGCTCTCCACAGCGTTTCCGTTCCTGATGTAAAGCCTTACTTTGTTTTCTGATATCTGGTGAGCTCCTACAATCCGCTCTTCGATGTCTTTTCCGAAAAGAAGCGTGTTCCGGTTGATGTTTTCCTGATAGTTATCGCTCATGATTGTCTGGTGTGACGTTGAAAAACGAACTTTGACGATTGTAATGTTTCACGTGAAACATTGAGTATGGTACCGTTCTAACGGCCGATTTTTACCATGAGGACGGAGATATCGGCAGGTGTAACGCCGAGAATTCTCGATGCCTGCCCTATGGTTGATGGTTTGTGCTTTGATAATTTCTCTATTCCTTCACTGGATAATCCCTTGATAACACTGTAATTGAACGATTCGGGGAGCCTGTGAGATTCAAGACGGGAGATCTTTTCTGCCATAAGACGCTCTCTTTTTATATAGCCGTCATATTTGCAATCGATTTCCACCTGTTCCAGTACCTCCTGATCTTGCGAAACAGCAAAAATTTTCTCTGCCGCTTCCCGGCACACTGAAAGTATGGAAGATAGGGACACATTCGGGCGTTTAAGAATAGCCGCTATCCTGGTGCTGCCGGCAACGGGAGGATTGTCCGGTGAAGTCAGAAGGGTATTGATTTCAGATGCGGGAACCCGTATGGATGCGATCAGTTCCTTGACCGATGCAATGCTTGCCTGCTTTGTCTGCAATGCTCTGTAAACTTTTTCCGGCAGGAGGCCGCATTGCTTCCCGTAAGGCATAAGGCGCAGATCGGCATTATCCTGCCTGAGAATGATTCTGTGCTCGGCCGAGGAGGTAAACATTCGATAAGGTTCACTGGTTTCTTTGGTGATAAGGTCGTCAATGAGTACTCCTATATACGCTTCAGACCGCTTCAGGATCAGTGGTTCTCTGTTCAGAATCTTCAGAGCAGCATTGATCCCTGCCATGATACCCTGTGCAGCGGCCTCTTCGTACCCGGATGTCCCGTTGATTTGCCCTGCAAAATAGAGGTTCTTTACCGGTTTTGTCTCAAGCGTAGGGTGGAGCTGATACGGAAAGAAGTAATCGTATTCGATAGCATAGCCCGGCCGTATCATGGTGACCTCTTCAAGTCCGGGGATTGACCGCAGTCCTTTGAGCTGAATCTCTTCGGGCAGGGATGTTGAGAAGCCGTTGACATACATTTCATTTGTATCAAAGCCTTCAGGTTCGAGAAAAATATGGTGACTGTTCTTTTCGCTGAAACGATGAATTTTATCCTCGATTGACGGGCAGTAACGAGGACCTGTTCCTTTTACTTTTCCTGAAAATAAAGGCGAGCGGTCGAATCCTGTTTCAAGAATGCGGTGCGTTTTGCCCGTGGTTGCAGTCAGGTAGCAGTTTATCTGCTTTCTTCCCGAAAGGCTCTGAGTGCGGAAGGAAAACGGAGATGGTTCCCGATCACCCTGCTGGGCAGTGACTTTTGAATAGTCGATGCTTCTGCAATCTACCCTCGGCGGGGTTCCGGTTTTAAGGCGCCCATATTTAAACCCCAGGTTCGAAAGGTCTCCGGTCAGTCCGGACACAGGGGGTTCTGCAATAGTTCTGCCGCCCGGAAAATGGTTCATTCCGATATGTATCAAACCGTTGAGAAATGTACCGCAAGCGAGGATGACTGCTTTTGCATTGATGCAGCGTCCTGAACTTACGACTGCGCCGGTGCAGGTGCAGCCATCCGTGATTATGCGGACAACATTGTCCTGAAGCAGATCGATATTGTTTTCCTGTTCAATCACCCTGCGCATGTAGAGGGAGTAGAGAGTGCGGTCTGCCTGTGCCCTTGGCGAATGCATGGCAGGCCCCTTGCTTCTGTTGAGCATTCTGAACTGTATGCCTGTGGCGTCAATGGCTTGTGCCATTTCTCCGCCGAGGGCATCGATTTCTCTTGTTATTTGCCCTTTCGCCACGCCGCCGATTGCCGGATTGCAGGACATTCGTGCTATTGCGGAAAGATCCGAGGTGACAAGAAGGCTCTTCAGCCCCATGCGGGCTCCGGCAAGCGCGGCTTCGCAGCCGGCATGCCCCGCGCCTGCGACGATGATGTCATATGCTTTCATGAGTGAATGTGTTTCACGTGAAACATGGTGCCGTTGCTTGTTTTCAACGTTCCGGCACACCTCTGTGTTCGGTTGATATTTTGCGACCGTGTGTCTTTTAATTTATTTTATTGTAATTATTTAGATTATCCCTTTCTGGGATTTCGATAGTGTCTGCTGCATGTGGTATATAACTAATAATCCTGAATTGAGCGATTGAGCGGACATGCCGGAAACACAACAAGATTAATAGCGTTTTCTTTGGGGTAATGTATCGTGTGCAACACTCCTGCAGTGCCCTTTTTTCTGTGTTTTGTTTTTAATGGTGAAAAAATTGAAAGATACAAAGAACTGAAGAACTGATAGCGATGGAGTACCTGTTCGACACGCGGCATTAAAGCTGATGGTGAAGTAATTAATTATTATTTGTGTTGCAGGATAAAAATTGTTATATAAATATATAGTTATATATGGCATTGGGGGTTGATACTGTCCACGAGAAGAAGGACCTGTTTCAGAAAGGGGTATGGCTGAGAACGGGGAGTATGACGCAGGCATGAAAAAACACCTTCAGTGTATCCGGCGTATCGCGTGAGCGGGAAAAGGAAGGGCTGGACGTCTGCCGGGCGGTACAGGAAAAGTCTATCACACGTGCTAAATATAAATCAATAAAGCAAGAAGCTCCAGGCTTCATGCATGGAATACATGCGAAAACTCTGCACATATGAGGCTGCAGTTACATAAGAATTCGGTCCCATCATTCTGCTAATCCATAATAAAACAAGGAGATTAGAACTATGGTTAAAAAAATTACCTCTTGGCTGTCTGTCGGCCTTATTTCTGCCGCTGCGCTTTCAGGGTGCAACACGCAGACATCCGAAAAGCAGGAATCGGCCCAGCAGGCGTCTGCGGAAGCTGAGGACGTTGATCCGCGCGGTCAGATTCTCGCGCTTTCATGTGCATCCTGTCACGGTACCGATGGTAAAAGTGTCGGTATTATGCCCGGGTTCTATGGGAAATCGGCGTCGTATCTGAAAAATGCGCTGATGGAGTTTAAGAACGATGAGCGTTACTCTACGGTCATGGGGCGTCATGCCAAAGGGTATACCGATGAAGAGATTACACTCATTGCCGAATACTTTGGCGGGCTAAGTCAACAAAATTCTAAATAAGCGGGGGAAATAACATGAGTCAGAAATTTACACGTAGAGATTTCAACAAACTGTTCATTGCCGGTGCAGCCGGTTCTACACTGGGAGTTTTTGGCGGTGCAAAACCGCTTTTTGCAAGCCAGAAACGTGTTGTTGTTATCGGTGGCGGCTTTGGCGGCGCATCTGCGGCAAAGTATATCAAGAAACTTGATTCATCTGTTTCCGTGACACTTGTCGAGCCCGCAACTACTTTCTACACCTGCCCGTTCAGCAACTGGGTGATGGGTGGATTGAAAGACATGAAAGATATTGCCCAAACGTTCGATGTTCTGAAAAGCCAGTATGGCGTAGAGGTGATTCATGACGAAGCAGCTGAAATCGATGCAGCAAACCACACCGTAAAGCTCAAAGGCGGAAAAGAGCTGAAGTACGACCGTCTGGTGGTTTCTCCCGGTATCGATTTCAATTATGATGCAATTGAAGGATACAGCGAGGAAGTTGCTAACACGAAGATGCCTCATGCTTACCAGGCTGGACCGCAGACAGAACTGCTGACAAAGCAGCTTCAGGACATGGCAGATGGCGACAATGTGCTTATCTGTCCTCCGGGTAACCCGTTCCGTTGTCCTCCCGGCCCTTATGAGAGAGCAAGTCTCATTGCCAACTACCTGAAAAAGAACAAGCCTAACTCAAAGGTTATTATTCTCGATGCCAAAGAGAAATTTTCCAAGCAGGGTTTGTTCACCAAAGGCTGGGACAAGCTGTATAGCGGTATCATCGAGTGGCGTGCAGGTTCTGCAGGCGGCAAGGTTATGTCGGTTGATCCGGCGGCCATGACCGTTCAAACAGCATCAGGACCGGTAAAAGGCGGTGTGATCAACGTTATTCCTCCTCAGAGAGCCGGAAAAATCGCCTTTGATGCAGGCCTGACCAATGAAAGTGGCTGGTGTCCGGTCAACCCGATTACTTTCGAATCTACGATTCATCCCGGTATTCATGTGATCGGTGATGCCTGTATCGCTGGTGCAATGCCGAAGTCCGGTTTTGCCGCCAGTAGTCAGGGGAAAGTCACGGCAGCGAGTGTCGTTCGCCTGTTACAGGGCAAGGTTCCTGCTCCGCCGTCACTTGTCAATACCTGTTACAGTCTTGTCGGCCCTGGCTATGGTATCTCTGTTGCAGCTGTCTACAAGCTCACCAGTGACGGTATCGTCAGCATTAAAGGTGCCGGAGGTCTTACTCCCATGGACGCTGATGATGATCAGCTCACTGAGGAGGCAACCTATGCGCGTGGCTGGTATAACAACATAGCCCAGGATATCTGGGGATAAGAGCTCTTTCTCAGAAGGAAAGGAGACCGTCTCGTATTTTGCATATATGAGGCGGTCTTTTTTTTTGCCGGCCGTTCAAACTATCCGGCTGCTGTGCCTGATTGTTAATCAGGTACTGGTTTTATATATTGGCTGAACTCGATTTATTGACTGCGCCAGTATTCGCAAAGTTATCATGCATGTATGAAAAATAACCGGTTCAAAAGTCTTCTTATTGTTGCCTTGACGGCTCTGGCTTTGTGGTCGTTGTGGCCCACCTATAAGGATTATTCCTACTCAAGGCAGCTGACGCAACTGACCGCTGCTGAAGACAGTCTCGCCTTTGTCCGTGAAAATCGTGAGGCTATGGAAACAGCGGCTGAAAAAAGCCTGAAACTCGGTCTGGACCTTAAAGGTGGAATGTATCTCGTCCTTGAGGTTGACCTCATTGATCTCATCGAGGAGAGGGCATGGAACAAGGATGCAACGTTCCGGGAGATAATGGCCGACGTCAGGAACAAGGCTGTTGACAGTAACGCGCAGGTTATCGAGCTGCTGGTTTCGGAGTTCCAAAAACGCACTATCAGGATGAGCCGCTACTTTTACGAGGTGCGTGACAGTGACGAGGAGATAATCGTCAAGCTCAGAAAAGAGGCCGAAGACGCTATTGTTCGGGCAAAAGAGATTATCCGTAACCGTGTTGACCAGTATGGTGTCGCTGAACCGGTTATTCAGACACAGGGCGCAAGGCGGATCATTGTGGCGCTTCCGGGAGTTTCCGACGAGGACCGCGTGCGCAGACTTCTCCGGGGCACGGCAAAACTGGAATTCAAGCTGGTTCGGGATAATGAAAGCTTGCTCGAAGCGCTTGAACGGATTAACAGACTTCTTGCGGACAAAGAGGCGGCGAAAGAAACGGCAAAAGCCTCAGGTGAAGACGTCACGGATGAGGAGGTTACCGCTAACAAGGCAAACAATCCTCTTTACGAGAACATTGTCGTTATGGAAAACGGAAGGGTTTACGCCCCTGACTATTCCAGGGAGTTCCTGACTGGTTTGTTTGAACGGGAAGATATTCAGAAGCTGCTGCCCAAAGATTCTGAAATACGTCTTTCGGCAAGGTCTGTTGAGGGGAATGACGGAGAAGCGTTTTACGATATGTATCTCCTGAAGAAAACTCCTGAGCTTACCGGAGGGGTGATTACCGAAGCAAAAGCCACATTTGGTGCATCTGCGCTGCAGCCGGAAGTTACCATGAGAATGAATTCGGACGGGACAGCGAAATGGGCAAGAATCACCGGCGCGAATATCGGCCGCCGGATTGCTATTGTTCTTGACGGTGCGGTATACTCTGCGCCTGTTGTCGAGTCAAAAATTCCCGGAGGCAGTTCGGTCATCAACGGTATCGACAGTATCGAGGAGGCTCAGGATCTCGAGATTGTCCTGAAGGCAGGCGCCCTGCCCGCCCCGGTCAGGGTTATTGAAGAGCGGACGGTCGGCCCGACCCTTGGTGCAGATTATATACGATCAGGTATTCTTTCCGCGGGTTGGGGGTTGTGTATCGTCGCTCTTTTCATGATCACCTATTACCGAAAGGCCGGTGTTGCGGCAGATATCGCTCTTGTTTTGAACATACTGTTCGTGCTCTCTGTTCTCGCAGGATTCAGTGCCGCACTGACTCTGCCGGGTATTGCAGGTATTGTGCTGACGATAGGTATGACTGTCGATGCCAATGTCCTGATTTTTGAAAGAGTCAGGGAGGAGATCGCCGCGGGCAAAAACCTGCGTCTCGCGGTTGATACAGGCTACAACAAGGCTTTCTCGGCAATCGTCGATTCCCAGATTACAACGCTTGGCGCAGGGTTTCTGCTCTATATCTATGGCATCGGCCCTATTCAGGGATTTGCGCTCACCCTGATGATCGGTACGGCAGCGAGTCTGTTTACCGCTCTGGTTATCACCAAGGTTATTTTTGACCTGCTGATTGAGGGAAATCACATGACAGTCAAAAGTTTCGGATAAAATCATTAAGAACGATACAGCATGCACCTCATTAAAGACACAAACATAGATTTTCTGAAATACAGGAAAATAGCGTATGTGATCTCCCTCACCCTGATGCTTGCAGGGTTGGTTTCTCTGTTTGTCAGGGGATTGAATTTCGGTATCGATTTCAGGGGGGGCACCGAGGTCGTGCTGCGCTTTGAGAACGATGTAACCGTAGGGGAGGTGAGGTCGGTTCTCAAGGAGGCAGGGGTGGAGGGCGCAGTGAAAAGTTACGGTGCCGACCGTTCTATTCTTGTCCAGACCGGTTTTGAAGGTGATCTCAACCAGTTGAAAGCGCTTGTGACCAACGCGCTTGACGACCGTATTACGGACAATCCTCATGAGGTGCTCCGTGTTGATTCCGTTGGCCCCAGTATTGCTTCCGATCTGAAATGGGCCGCCCTTAAAGCGCTTCTGGGCGCGGTGATAGCTATTCTGATCTACGTCGGGATACGTTTTGAGTTCCGGTTTGCCGCGGCAAGTGTTGTCGCCATATTTCATGACGTGTTTATCGTACTCGGCATATTCAGTATTTTCGGAGGTATGTTTGATTTCATGCCCCTCGATATAAACCAGAGCATCATAGCTGCATTTCTTACGATTGCCGGGTACTCGATCAACGATACCGTTGTTGTCTACGACAGGATTCGTGAAAACATCCGTTCAGGGAAGTCAGCCGATTATATCACAATTTTCAACAACAGCCTCAATCAAACGCTGAGCAGAACGATCATTACTTCAGGAACAACGCTGCTTGTTGTGCTCATTCTCTTTATCTTTGCGGGTCCTGCCATTCGGGGATTTACTTTTGCAATCCTTCTCGGGATAGGAATCGGCACATACTCTTCCCTGTTTATAGCTGCGCCGGTTGTTCTTGACTGGCAGTTGAAGTCCAGGCGTCCGATTAAACTCAGAGGGGGATAGCGGCATGAAGCGGCGTTCCGTCCTGACTGCTGTCCTCCTTTTTCTGGCCGGTTGCGGTTCCGGGCCGGATGATGATGTTGTTGCCAGAGCCGGGAATCTTGAGTTGACCCGTGAAGAGTTGCGGGCTTCGATCAGCTATGCCTCTCAGGAAGACAGCCTTACGGTTTCTGCAATCTATGTTGAGGACTGGAAGGCCCTTGCATCGCTCTACCAGCTTGCTCTGGATGATGGCATCGGCGAGGATGCCGAGACCCGGATGCTGATTGAAAAAGCCACCCGTCAGATAATCGTGCAGCGTTTTGTTGACAAACGGTTGAAACAGGCGGAGAAGGATCGGTTTTTTGCTGTTGACTCGTTCGACGTGAAAACCTTTTACCGTGAATTTCCTGATATGTTTGTCTGTTCCGAGACAGAGTATGCCGTTGCCAGGTATTATGCGGCTACAGCACAGGGGGCAAGCCGGATGGGAAACGCTCTGATGCTGCATGACGGCGATGAGGAGAGTCTGCTCAGGCTTATCGAATCAATTGATCCGGGGCATGCCGGGAAAAACCTCCACGCTCGCAAAAATGCCCTGCACCTGAGGCCCCTCGTGCAGATCCATCTTGAAAACGAAAAGATGAAAGGGGTCCTGAAAAACATGGCACCGGGCGAACGCTCACCGGTCATTGTGCTGCATGATTCGCTTTTTGTTGTAATGGAAATGCATGATATTGTAAAAAAAGGGGACAGAAAGACCCTTGAGCAGGCTTACGGGGACATTGAGGATCTTCTTATTGTTGAAAAACAAAAGCAGTATTATACTAAATTGCTCAAACAGGCAAGGGAAAAGTATCAGTAACCTGAGCTGAAAACGCTTAACTTGGGTAAAGCTAAATGATTATGAAGAAACGTCTTTTCAGTTGTGTTGCGATTGCGGCCTTTACGATTGTTGCCGGTTTTCAGATTGCCGGTTTTCAGATTGCCGGTGCGGCGATTGCCGACAGAATTGTTGCGGTTGTTGGAAATGAAATGATTCTGCAGTCTGAAGTCGATGAACGGGCAATGATGACTCGTCTGCAGTACCCCGAGTCGAAAAATGATCCGTCGCTGAAAGCAGGTATCCTTGAGACGCTTGTCACCAGAAAAATAGTGCTGACCAAAGCCAGACTGGACAGCATTCAGGTTAATGAGGCTGATATTGAGAAAAGTACCGACGAAAGGATGCGGTTCCTGCGCAGCAAGTTCAGTTCTATTGGGGAAATGGAATCGACTTTTTCGAAATCGTATCCGGTTATCGAAAAAGAGGTAAAAGATGACATACGTAACCAGCAGTTGATTAACAACCTCAGGAGAAAGAAAATGATGGATGTTGCGGTTACGTATGAGGAAGTTGAGGACTTCTACCGTGCAAATCGTGACAAGTTGCCCAGGGTCCCCGAAGCTGTGGAGGTTTCCCAGATAGTCATGTACCCCAAGGTAACGGAATATGCCAAATCAAAAGCCCTCGCCGACATTCAGGATATACAGGGTCAGCTTAAGGCAGGTGCCGACTTTGCGGCGCTTGCCCGGCAGTATTCGCAGGATCCGGGCTCTGCCCGTCTCGGAGGAGACCTTGGCTATTCGCGACGGGGCGAGTTCGTGAAAAGTTTTGAGGAAGTTGCATTCGGGCTTGAAGAAGGTGAAATTTCCGGGATTGTTGAATCCCGTTTCGGCTACCACATTATACAGTTGCTCGACAAGGAGCCGGATGCAGTGCATACAAGGCACATTCTGATTGTTTTCGACAGAAGCACTCTCGATGCCCCGGCGGCAAAGGCGACGCTTGAGAAGATCCGTGGCGATATCCTGAACGGAAACGCCGATTTTGCGGACATGGCCCGGCAGTATTCCGATGATCCTGTTTCGGCAAAATACGGCGGCAAGATCCGGAACACCGAAACCGGTGAAACAAGGTTTGCCGTTTCAGCGCTGCGTGATCAGCTAAAAGGTGTTGTCGGATCGTTTAAAAACGTGGGTGATCTCAGCAACGTTGTGCGGGTAGAGCCGGAATCAACAGGAGCTCCGTTTTATGCTCTTTTTATGCTGGACAGTAGAGTGCCTGCTCATAAACTCGAATTGTCCTCGGACTATGCCAGGCTTGAAAAGCTTGCCATTGAGGAGAAGCGGAACAGGTTGTTCCAGGAATGGATCGACGAACTGCAGAAAGAGGTCTACGTCAAAATTTCAGACATCTAACCTTCTGACATAACGGGCGTTCTTTTCGATAAAGTCACGGCGCGGGTCAACCTTGTCACCCATAAGGGTGGAGAATATCTGGTCCGCTTCCATGGCATTTTCAACGGATACCTGGAGCAGTGAACGATGCGTCGGGTCCATGGTTGTGCTCCAGAGCTGTTCGGGGTTCATTTCTCCGAGGCCCTTGTAACGCTGGATGTGGACGTTGCCTCTCCCTTTCTGTGCTTTCTTCATCGAGTCGACAATGCTGTTACGCTCGTCGTCGTCCCATGCATATTTTTGCTCTTTTCCTGATTTGACCAGGTATAGCGGTGGCTGGGCAATGAACACTTTGCCTGCTTCTATGAGAGCCCGCATGTGCCGGAAAAAAAACGTCAGCAGAAGGGTGCGTATATGTGCGCCGTCCACATCAGCATCAGTCATGATGATGATCTTGCCGTAGCGCAGTTTCTCGGCGACAAATTCGTCCTCTCCGAAATTCGTGCCGAGCGCGAGAATAATGGTTTTTATTTCTTCATTCTCGAGCATCTTGTGCAGGCGGGCTTTTTCGACGTTGAGGATTTTTCCCTTCAGTGGAAGGATTGCCTGAAAGCTCCTGTCCCTTCCCTGCTTTGCGCTGCCGCCTGCAGAGTCGCCCTCCACAATGTAAAGTTCGCAATGTTCCGGGTCGTTGATAGAGCAGTCAGCAAGTTTTCCCGGCAGCCCGGAACTTTCCAGCGCCGATTTTCTTCTTGTCAGCTCTTTTGCTTTTCTTGCGGCGTCCCTTGAAAGTGCGGCACTCTTGACCTTTTCAACGATGGTTTTCAGGACTCCGGGATTGCTTTCTGCATAGTCGGAAAGTTGTTCGTTTACAATGCTTTCCACAATACTCTGGGTCTCCGAGTTGCCCAGCTTGGTTTTTGTCTGTCCTTCAAACTGCGGCTCGGCGACTTTGACCGATATGACCGCTGTCAGCCCTTCCTTGAAATCGTCACCGGTAAGGGAGATTTTCAGGTTTTTCAGGAGGTCGTTTTTCTGGGCATAGGCGTTCAGTGTTCTTGTCAGGGCCTTGCGGAAGCCTGTGACATGCGTCCCGCCTTCATGGGTATTGATGTTGTTGACATAGCTGAAGACGTTTTCCTGATAGGAGTCGTTGTATTGCAAGGCTATTTCAACGACAGTCCCGTCTCGTTCTCCGCTGATAAAGATGGGTTCCTTGATAAGGCTGACCCTGTTATGATCGGTGAACTTGACGAATTCCCTGATGCCGCCCTCGAAGTGGAATGTCTCTTCCGTGTCGTCGGTGTCCCGAACGATAATTTTAAGAGTACTGTTAAGAAATGCGAGCTCCCGCATGCGGTCGATGACGATATCCTTGCGGAACTCCGTGGTTTTAAATATGGAGGAGTCAGGCTTGAACGTTGTTTTTGTTCCTGTTTTCGCGGTTTCGCCGATAGTCTGAACCTCGCACTGCGGTATTCCTTTCTGATAGCGCTGAAACCAGATTTTCCCGTCCCTGTAAACTTCGACTTCGCACCATTCGGAGAGGGCATTGACAACAGAGCCGCCGACACCGTGCAACCCTCCCGAAACCTTGTAGGCGCCTTTGTCGAATTTGCCGCCCGCTCCGATTACGGTCATGACCAGTTGGAGAGCTGACTTTTTTTTCTGCGGGTGGATATCGACAGGTATGCCTCTTCCGTTGTCCGATATGGTTACGGAACCGTCAGGATTCAGTGCGAGTTCAATGGTATCGTTGTACCCCGCCAGGGTTTCATCTATGGAGTTGTCGACGATTTCATAAATGAGATGGTGCAGGCCTCTGGAGTGAACATCGCCGATGTACATTGCGGGGCGTTTGCGGACATGTTCTATGCCGTCAAGTATCTGAATATTCGTGGCTGCATAGTTTGCTTGTGAGGTTTTTTTCTGGATCTCTGGCATGGTTTTCATAGAGGGTGCAACAGGTTCAAAGCTTCAATATCCTTAGTTCTTAAAGATAGCAAAAAATAGCCTGATATCCCACGGTTGCAAGGGGTCAGCCCAGGTCAACCGTAAATGCATTGGTAACATGTTCCAGGTTGAAATCGCTGATTCTGCCGTTCATGAAAGTATGCGCAATGATTGCAATAACATCGAACCTGCAGTCTGGTTCAGGAGGAGGAAGAGCGGCCAGGTAAGCGGATGCGGCCCTGATGATTTCCTTCTGTTTATCCGGCGTGACAGCTTCGAGAGGGTGCCCTTTTGCGTCGGATGACCTTGTCTTTACTTCGATGAAGCATAGGGTGCGTTTGTCCAAGGCAATGATGTCGATCTCGTTGCGCCGGTAGCGGTAGTTGCGCCGAAGGACTCTGTAACCTTTTTCGACAAGGTAGGAGACAGCGGTAATTTCTCCCTGGTGTCCGAGATCATGGGGTATGAATGACATGGGAATCAATGTAGGATTATTTTTCTCCGAGCGCCTTCAGCCTGAAGCTTTTCCTGTGCAGGGGGCAACGGCCATGCGCTGCGATGGCTGCGATATGCGCCTGTGTCGGGTAGCCGAAATGCTGCTCAAAGCCGTATCCCGGGTACTCCCTGCTGTACTCTTTCATGATCCTGTCACGGCGTGTCTTTGCAAGTACCGACGCTGCCGCAATGGAAAAGACTTTTGCATCGCCTTTGACAATAGTCAGGTAAGGAACAGGGAGACTCGGCGTGAAGCGGTTGCCGTCGATCATCATCAGGTCCGGTGACTGTTTCAACGACTCCGCTGCACTGTTCATTGCGAGCATGGTGGCCCTGAAGATGTTCAGGTTGTCGATAGTCATGTGATCGATAACCGAAATGCCGAAATCTTCAGCTGAATGCATTATTGCCAGTGCAAGAGCTTCACGGCGTTCCGGAAGAAGGCTTTTTGAGTCGTTCAGTTCGCACAGAATCCCGTCAGGCTTGAAAAACCGGGGGAAAACAACGGCGGCGGCTACAACCGGTCCGGCAAGAGGTCCTCTGCCTGCCTCGTCAATGCCGCAGACCCTGCTGTGCCCGGTCCAGTACTTCTCCTCGTATTCCGCGGTTGATAATTGCAAAAGACGGGTTTGTTTGAATTGTTTGTTGTGCGGAGCATTCTGTAAAAGTGACTAAAATTTGTCCTTTTAACAAAAATGTTCAATAATACAGGTTACATTTCCCTAAATTGAGCGGTTGTTACGAGTAGCCCGAGGGGCAGGCAGCAGCGACAGCCTGTCCGGTAAGGCGTGATGTAAAAAACACAGTTCAGGTTTCGTGTGAACAATGGCATCGAGGATAACAATTTTAGACATTGAGGTGTTGTAATGAAGAAGACTGTGAAAAAGCAGTTGCTGATGAACAAGTCAGGTGACGAAATTCAGGTTGCCCTGGTTGAAGAAGGCCGTCTGGCAGAGCTTGTGATCGAACGTCCGGACAGTCTCCGCAGCATAGGCGATATCTATCTTGGCAGGGTGCACAAGGTTGTAGAGGGTCTCAAGGCTGCTTTTGTCGATATCGGGCAGAAATCGGACGGGTTTCTGCATTTTTCCGATGTTGGAACCACAACCGAGGACTACCGTGCGCTCATTGAGGATGACGATGACGACGATGAGAACGGCAATGGTGAAAACGAGGAAGATGATAAGAGGCAAAATTCGGGGCAGCAGCAGGGTAGCGCAATGAAGGCTCCGGGTGCAGAAAACGGCCAGAAAAACGGCAATGGAAGAGCCAAGGGAAACGGCGCAGACAGGAGGAGGCAGTCTTATACACAGATGATCGCAGGCAAGCTGAAGCCCAATGACTCCATTCTGGTTCAGGTTATCAAGGAGCCGATCAGCAACAAAGGGTCGCGCCTGACCTCTGACATAACCATTGCGGGACGTTTTATGGTTCTGCTTCCCTTTGGCGGCGGTCAGATTGCAGTTTCCCGCCGTGTTGTCTCCCGAAAGGAGCGATCGAGGCTGAAAAAGCTTGTCAGGTCGATGCTGCCGGAAGGGTTTGGCGCTATCATCAGAACTGTTGCGGAGCTCCAGGAGGAGGAACTGCTGAAAAAGGATCTTGAAAAGCTGCTTGTCAAGTGGGAGCAGATCGAGGAGAAGCTCAAGGATGCCAAGCCGCCGCAGCTTATTTTCAAGGAAGATACCATTATCTCCAGCGTACTGCGGGACTCTCTTACCACCGATGTCACGGAACTGGTTGCCAACTCGCAAAGCATTCACAAGGAAACGCTGAACTATATCCGGTGGGCGGCGCCCGAGATGGAAAAAAATGTCACCCTTTATCAGGGCAAGCTTCCGCTTTTCGAAGGCTACGGAATTGCCAAGGATGTTGAGTCCATTTTTTCACGGAAAGTGTGGCTGAAATCAGGAGGGTATATCATTATAGAGCACACCGAGGCAATGGTGGTCATTGACGTGAACAGTGGACGTTATGCAGCCAAGAAAGAGCAGGAGGAAAACTCCCTGAAAACCAACCTCGAAGCGGCGCGTGAAATTGTTCGTCAGCTCAGACTCAGGGATATAGGAGGGATTATCGTGGTGGACTTTATTGATATGCTTGACCCGAAAAATTCCAAAAAGGTCTATGACTCGATGAAAAACGAACTGCGTCATGACCGGGCCAAGTCAAATATTCTGCCAATGTCCGATTTCGGGTTGATGCAGATTACCAGGGAAAGAATACGGCCCAGCCTCATGCAGCGTATGGGTGATCAGTGCCCGGCTTGTGGCGGATCAGGGGTGGTTCAGGCTCGTTGTACAACCATTAACCAGGTTGAACGCTGGCTCCGGAAATACGCACTTCAGAAAAAAATGATCTTTCAGCAGCTTGACCTGTATGTAAGCCCCACGGTCGCCGAGCCGTTGAGGAGCACCGACCGGAACATAGAACTGAAATGGTTTCTTCAGCATATGCTTTTTGTCAGGATCAAGCAGGATGAGAGCCTGAGGAGCGATGATTTCAGGTTCTATGTCCGCAAAAACAGTGAAGATGTTACCGCGGAGTACAGTGAGCTGTAACATTGACGGTAACCGCCTAAAAAGAACAACCAACGGATATGCAGCTTGAAGAAGTAAGAAAAAGTATAGAAGCGCTTGAAAGAGCGTCGGCTGGTGATGTGCAGAAACAGCCGGACGCGCGTGACGTGTTTACGGTTTTCAAGGGCTTCCTCAATAACGGTTCTGCAAGAGCGGCAGAGAAAAAAGAAGGCCGCTGGGAGGTCAATCCCTGGGTAAAAAAGGGGATCCTGCTCGGCATGAAGCTCGGTATGCTGTGCGAGAACACGATCGAGTTTCCGGGAAGCCATGACTGGACATTTGTTGACAAGGATACCTACCCCGTCAAGCGGTTTCGAAAGGAGGACGGTGTTCGCGTTGTCCCCGGCGGCTCATCTGTCAGGGACGGGGCTTATCTTGCTCCTTCGGTAGTCATGATGCCCCCTGCATATGTGAATGTCGGTGCCTATGTTGATGCCGGCAGCATGATTGATTCCCACGCTCTTGTCGGAAGCTGTGCACAGGTGGGCCGAAACGTGCATCTTTCCGCTGCAGTACAGGTGGGCGGTGTGCTGGAGCCAATCGGGGCGGTTCCGGTTATCATTGAGGACGACGTCATGGTGGGAGGCAACTGCGGTATCTATGAAGGTACGATAGTTCGCTCTCGGGCGGTTATCGGCACCGGTGTTATTCTTAACGGTTCGACCCCGGTCTATGACGTGGTTAATAACACTATTATCAGAAAAACGGAAGGCACAACCCTTACGATCCCTGAAGGAGCAGTGGTTGTTGCCGGGTCAAGAAAGATTAAGGGGGACTTTGCCGCCGAGCACGGTCTTTCCGTGTATACTCCTTTGATTATCAAGTACAGGGATCAAAAAACGGATAGTGCAACAGCTTTGGAAAGTGCTTTGCGCTGAACGTTGCAGCCTGTTCCGGGAACGCTCAAAAAGATGTCAGGCATGAAACTCTATGCTGCAAGTGGTATCTCCCGCAGGGTGATTCTGGTTCTCGTATTATTTCTTGTCTGCACGGGAACCCCCCTGAAGACAGCGGAATGCCGTGAGAGCGAGTACTTTTCCATCGCAAAAAACATAGAACTGCTCGGTGACGTGTACCGGAAAGTTTCCGAAAACTATGTCGACAGTATTGATACAGCGGAATTCATGTATGCCGGCATAGATGGTATGCTCGAAACCCTCGATCCCTATACGGTATTTCTTGATGAAAAAGAGTCTGTTGAGCTTGGGGAGCTGACCAGCGGCCAATACGCGGGAATAGGCGTCAGGATATCAGAAATTGCAGGTGAGGTCTATATCGTGTCGGTTTTCGAGGATACTCCGGCTTCAAACGCAGGTCTTCGTGTCGGCGACCGGATCGAGAGGGTGGACAGGCATGTTGTTAAGGGAAAAGAGCTGGATGAAGTGAAGAACCTCATAAAAGGTCCCGCCGGCAGCCAGGTTACTCTCACTGTCGGACGGTACGGGCAGAGGAAAGAAAGGCGGTTCAGGCTAGCACGTCGTGAAGTAAAGGTAAACAGCATACGCTATGCGGGGCTGTTTGGTAACGTCGGTTATTTCGATATGAACACTTTCGGCAACCGGAGTGCTGATGAGCTCAGCCGGGCAATCAATGAGATGCATGCTGCCGCAATGATCAGAAGCCGTTCGATGAATGCGGTGATTCTCGATCTGCGCAACAATCCCGGAGGGCTGCTTGATGTTGCTGTAGACGTTACCGGGCTTTTTGTCGACAAGGGCAGCCGCGTAGTTTCTACCATGGGTCGTGATCCTGAAAGTGAAATCCGTTATCAGACTCCCCGTGCCCCTGTTGCGGCAGGGCTCCCTCTTGCCGTGTTGATCAATAGAAACAGTGCGTCGGCGTCCGAGATTGTCGCAGGCGCAATCCAGGAGCTTGATCGCGGTGTGATTATCGGGGACCGTTCGTTTGGAAAAGGATTTGTCCAGTCGGTTATCAGCCTTTCCTACGACTGTACATTGAAGCTGACTACCGCCAAGTACTATACTCCTTCAGGCCGTCTGATACAGAAGGAGCACGACTGGACAGGAGGGGTGCGCAAGGTGCTTGAACGGGAAGAGATGCAGGATGACAAAGAGATATTTTATACCAGAAACAGGCGAAAGGTTTACGGAGGAGGGGGGATTCTTCCCGATATCAGGGTTGACGGGTACTCGATGAGCGGCTACGAAGCAGCATTGCGCAAGGCGGGTATGCTTTTCCGCTACGCCAATAAATACAGGGCGTTAAACGATACCCTTCCCGGCAGTGGAATTGACAGAAAGGCGATGATGGCTGACTTTGAACGTTTTCTTGAAAGCGAAAAATTCAACTATCAAACCGAGCCTGAGGTCCTGTTAGGGGAAGTGAAGCAATCGCTTCAGGACAAGCATGAAGGTTCTTCATCGAAGATGGATGCTTTGGTTGTCTCGCTGGAAAACGAAATGAAACTTCTTGCCGGGAAGCAGAAATCAAGCGAATCGGAAACCATCGCGCGGGCTCTTGAACAGGAGATCATGCGTCACTTCGACGAGGACGCTGCCCGAAAGAGCGGCGTTGAGCGTGACCCTGTTGTTAAAAAAGCCCTTGCAATTCTGCAGGACTCCAGCAAGTACCGCAAAATTCTCAGTCCGTAGGGAAATCCTTCCCTTGGCGTTTCTCGAACTGTTTGATCTGTCGGTGGATGCCGAGAACGATCATCAGGTTGCTGATAGTCAGCAGGCTTTCCGCGCTGCCGTGGAGCAGGTCGTCATGCGATAGTGTCATGTAGCCCCGAATCTCCGTTGAAACATACATGAGAGAGACCGTCACGGTGATAAATACCAGCACAAACCAGAATCCGGCAACAGTCAGCCCGGAAAAAACGTCGGGGTCACGTTTTCTGATAATGAGAAGGCTGACGAGAAAACCCAGGTAAACCACGCTGGATACCTGAAGGATTGCGTCGAAGATGTCTTCCCCCATATAGGATTGGGGTCTTCCGGAAATAAGAAACAGTCCCGCGATTGCCATGAAGTTCGTGGTGCTCTGCCTTTTACTGGTTTTCAGAATACCGAGAGAGGCATAAAGCAGCGCGATGCTGCCCAACAGGTTTACAGTTTCCGAAAGATCAAGCAGTACCGGAACAGCGTCATCCTTGATGTGGTAGGCAAGTACAAACCAGCTCCCTATCCAGTGAGGGATCATAGACAGTCCGAACCGTTGCACATCTTTGCGGCCGATCAGTGTTCCATAGCGGTACATCATGAGTGAGGCGATTCCCCACTCGAGGGATGACGATATATGTATCAGCCAGTTAGGTAGCGATAAAAGCATTTATGAGCCTTTCACCAGGTGATAGATGTTTTTCATGAATATTTTCATCTGTATGCTCCAGGGTGCGGGCACCATTTTTTTGTAGAGGTAGGAGTCGAAGGTGATTCGTTGTACATCCCTGTCCTCACAGATCGCCACGAAGCTTTCCCTCAGGCGGTCGCTTTTGTAGTAAACAAACTGAAGAGCCTGCAGACCGAAGAAGATAGGGGAGTAAAGCTTCCTGAAGTTTTTTTCGTAGCTTTTCAGCGGCTTGTTGTTGCGTATCCGCTCGATCATGGCATGGGCGCCAAGTTTTCCCGAACGCATGGCAAAGAAAATCCCTTCGCCGTTTGCCGGAGTGACAAGTCCGGCGGCATCGCCTGTCAGGATCGCCTTCTCCTGGGTAAAGGATGTGCGCGGCTTCATTGGTATCTTTGCTGCTTCATCGAGATAAGGTTTTTCTGTAATGCCGATTTTCTGTACGAAGCGATGCTGCAGCTCCTTGAGATTATGTTTTCGGAACTCTGTTCCTGTGCCGATGGCGATATGGTCTGTTTTCGGGAATATCCAGCCATAGAAATCCGGCGATACATCACCGTCGAACCAGATCTCGACCAGCTCCTCATAGGGTTTCAGCGTGTCGCAACAGTGAAAGCGCTGTTGCATGGCGATAACCTGCAGCTCGTTCGGCGGGAATCCAAGTTCCTCGGCTGTTTTGGAGTTTGCGCCGTCAGCCCCTATGATGAACGATGCCTTGACAGGAGGCAGTCCTTTTGAAAGTTGTATACTGAAGCCGTCTCCATCCTTTTTGATTTCCCTGACAAGCGATTCTATAATTTCCGTACCGTGTCTTTTGGCGCGGTCGCGCAGGTAGCTGTCGAAACGCTCGCGCCGTACCATGCCTACATAACCATTAGGCATTTCCATGAAAATCATTCTCCCTCCCGGTGAGCGTACGCTCATTTTCGAGAGTTTTTTCTCCACCAGTGCATCGGGGATGTTGAACTCTTCGATCAGGCCGAGCGGGATGGCCCCGCCGCACGGCTTGACATTTTCAAGGTTCCTCTCGATGAGCACCGTCGAGATTCCTGCTTTTGCCAGTTCGGCAGCAGCAACTGCGCCGGAAGGGCCGCCGCCTATGACTGCAACATCGTAACGCATGGTTGTAAGTGTTGTTTAAGCGAGTTTCTCACCAAGAAACTTCTTTACTGCAGAGAGTTCTATCCTTTCCTGCTGCGCTGTGTCACGGTAACGTACTGTCACGGTGTTGTCCTCCAGTGAATCGTGATCGACCGTGAAGCAGAACGGTGTGCCGATTTCGTCCTGGCGGCGGTAACGCTTGCCGATCGAGCCGGCGTCATCGTACTGTACAAGAACATCTTCGGCAAGTTCGTCCCGGAGCTTTGCCGCTTTTTCTCCCATCTCCCCTTTTTTCATCAGAGGCAGTATCGCCGCCTTGACAGGTGCGATTTTCGGTGAGAACTTCATCATCGCACGCTGTTCTCCGTCTATCACATCCTCGGTATACGCGTCGCAAAGGAGTGCGAGGAACAGCCTGTCGCATCCGGCGGAGGTTTCCACCACGTAGGGAATATAGCGCTCGTTTGTTGCCTGGTCGATATATTCCATGTTCTTGCCGGAGTACTCCTGATGCTGTTTCAGGTCGAAATCGGTTCGTGAGTGAATTCCCTCAATCTCCTCGATGCCGAACGGGAACGTGAACTTGATATCGTAGGCAAGGTCGGCGTAATGGGCAAGTTTATCGTGCTTGTACCAGTGCAGCTTTTCGGGACTGATGCCAAGGCGGTCGGTGTACCAGTTAAAGCGTTCCTCGCGCCATGCCTCGAAACTATCCTCCTGGGTTCCGGGTTTCACGAAATACTGCATCTCCATCTGTTCGAACTCAACCATGCGGAAGATGAAGTTGCCCTTCACGATCTCGTTGCGGAACGCCTTGCCAATCTGTGCAATGCCGAACGGCACTTTCATGCGCGACGATTCACGTACGCTGTGAAAGTTGACAAAGATACCCTGTGCTGTTTCCGGCCGCAGGTACACGATGCCCGAAGACTCCGCAAGCGCCCCCATGTTGCACTGGAACATCAGGTTGAACTGGCGCACCTCTGTCCAGTCTGATGATCCGGTATCCGGGGCCTTGATCTCTTCGGCGATGATGATGTCATAAAACGCCTTGTTCGGATCTTCTGTTTCAGAGGCCCGTTCATAGTAGGTGCTTACCCTGTGTGCCTCTTCTTCCCTGCTGTCGCGGCGCAGCTTCTCGATATGGTTCTCGATCAGGTGGTCCGCCCGGTAACGCCGTTTCGTTGTTTTGTCGTCGATCATCGGGTCGTTAAAGCTCGATACGTGTCCCGATGCCTCCCAGACCGTCGGATTCATCATGATCGATGCGTCGATGCCCACTATATTCTGGTGTTTTCTCGTCATCGAGATCCACCAGAGATCCTTGATATTCTTCTTCATCTCGCTGCCGAGCGGGCCGTAATCGAAGCAGGAGGAAAGCCCTCCGTAAATCTCCGATGAAGGATAAATGAAGCCCCGGCGCTTTGCCAGCGAGACCAGTTTATTCATGACTTTTTCAGGTGACTGAGCCACGCTCTGCACCCGTGTTGTATCCGGATTGCTCATGTTGTGTGTCAATGGTTGTGTTCAAAACCTGTGTCGTGCTCCCGGCAGGCCGGAAAAACCGTGCTTCTCCGACCTTCAGGATGCCTACGGCGGCTTTCGCCGTACCTCTATGTAGATAAAACAATGAATATAACAAACCAAGGGGATAATCGGGCTGAGAAAGAGGCGTCATTGATGAGCCGGTGATGTCTTATTCTGGTAACTGCATGCCCTCGCCAGAGTGCCGGAACGGTTTCCCGGACGATGACCCGCACCGCCCTGCGAACACCCTGCCTCTTATTGATTCTATTGTGTCATTTTCGAGCTATTCGGGCGCAGGAAATTCGCCCCTGGAAACGCCCGACTCCTGTTGTCGCTCTGCCTGCTATCATCCATTTCTGGAATAACTTAACATACCCTCTCTTCTTCTCATCGTCGTGATGGCATGAT
>OFES01000026.1_pt1 | contig 80810 bp, 76 predicted proteins | sample 1521151 | NCBI WGS metagenome assembly OFES01 (sample SAMN04272335, study PRJEB24112) | coral metagenome | biome: Coral reef; feature: Shallow seawater; material: Coral tissue | host: Coral | place: China: South China Sea | collected 2014
TTAACGCACAACGGTTTTCGAGACCGCCCGATTCAACCACTCTCGCACCTCTCCGTTTTGTGCAACGACGCAGGCGTTTGTTGCCTCTATCCTTTAGGGATAGGAGGGGAATATAAAAAGCCCGATCCTTTTCCTCAAAATCTGTTTTATACAATCTTCACCGATACCCCTTATGCAAGGGTTGCATGATGACAACAGTCATGAAAATCTGGGTGTATAGGGTGCTCGATTATTCCGGATAGATACGGATGGAATGGCGTTTGATTTTCTTTTTGTGATTACAGTGATTTTACGTACTCTTAGTAAACGTTATCGGGGGTTCTCGGTCGTAAGAGGTTTCCTTCAAAACAAATATTCCCTTGACATATTTTACTTTTCAATCCTGAAAAGTGCTGCCTTTGCCGATAGTCGATGCTTTTGGCTGTGTGGCATAACAAGGTTGAATCATCAATACTCTGAATGACATTCTTATGGAGGCTTGGTATTACTGGATCATAGCGGGGGTGATTTTATGGATTGTCGAGATATTCAGTTACCCGTTTTTCATCATTGGGATTTTCGGTACGTCCTCACTGGTTGCCGGTCTGGTCGCTTTTGCAGGTTTTGGTTTCAAAGCGCAGCTGATCGCTTTCTGTGTCGGCAGTTTGGTTGTCGCGTTTGGAGTAAGGCCTTTTTTTAACGGTTTCAAGGCTCGCAGGGTGGTGAAAACGAATGTTGACGCATTGCTCGATCGTGCTTGTGTGGTTGTCGAAGAGATCGATGCGAATAAAGAATCGGGAAGGGTGAAGATCGGTGGAGAAACGTGGAAGGCGGTGGCGGTGAACGGCCGGATTGTTCCTGCAGGGGAGCGGGTTGTTGTAAAAGAGGTAAAGGGTTGTACGCTTTTTGTAGAAGTCAAATCATAATCTCATCAAAGGAGAAAATATGTTATCTGTGTTGTTTCTTTTTATTGTCGCTCTTTCCATCGTTTTTTTGGTAAAGGGCTTCAAGATTGTCAAACAGTCCGAAACGATGGTCATCGAAAGGCTGGGTAGCTATCATAGAACGCTTTCTCCCGGCATCAACATTATATGGCCGGTAGTCGACAAACCGAGAACCATCGAATGGAGGTATGTGAAATCGGACCTTTCGGGAGATGTCGTCATCAGGAGGGATAGCATTACCCGTATCGATTTGAGGGAAACGTTGTACGATTTTCCGAAACAGAGCGTTATAACTCGTGACAATGTGGCTATCGAGATCAACGCTCTTTTGTATTTCCAGATCACCGACCCAAAGAGGGCTGTCTATGAAATCGCCAATCTTCCGGACGCTGTCGAGAAATTGACCCAAACTACGCTGCGAAATATTATCGGTGAACTCGATCTCGACAATACCCTGACCTCACGAGATACGATAAACGGAAAGCTGAAAGCGATACTTGACGAGGCTACCGATAAATGGGGGGTGAAAGTGAATCGTGTCGAGCTCCAGGATATCAATCCTCCTCTCGGTGTCAAGGATGCGATGGAAAAGCAAATGAGGGCCGAGCGTGATCGCAGGGCCTCCATTCTCGAGGCGGAAGGTATGAAGCAGGCCAAGATTCTCGAAGCGGAAGGTATCAGGCAGTCCGAGATCAACAAAGCTGAAGGGCTCAAAGAGGCTGTGGCGCTTGAAGCTACCGGTGAAGCGGAAGCGCGAATCAGGGTGGCGAAGGCCGAAGCCGAAGCGGTGTCGATCGTTACCAGTGCCATAAAAGGGTCGGGAGGCAATCCTACTACGTACCTTGTTGCTCTCAAATATATCGACGCGATGAAGGAGATGGTGAGCGGTAAAGATAACAAGGTCGTCTATATGCCTTACGAGGCATCGTCTTTACTCGGGTCCGTCGGCAGTATAAAAGATATGTTCCAGAAGAACTGACGGACAATCTGTTGCTTCTCGGTTGAGAGATAACACCCTGCTGCGGCAGATACCGCAGCAGGGAATGCGCGTAAACTGCTTTTCAAAGACAACGGTGTTTCTCTCATCAGGATAGAAGGAGTTTCCTGTAGAGGTGACGAAGGTGTGGAATCGGTGAAATAAAAAAAGCCCCGGCTTGTGGCCAGGACTTATTATTTTGAGCGGGAAACGAGACTCGAACTCGCGACCCCAACCTTGGCAAGGTTGTGCTCTACCAACTGAGCTATTCCCGCTTGAGGAGTTGTAATTATAAGGTTTTCGATCTTCTTTTCCAAAGGTTTTTTCGGATTCAATAAAAACAACTTTTTCACTCGAGTTCAACGCTTTTCATGATTGTATCCATGTCCTTATCGCCTCTTCCGGAAAGGTTTACGATCAGGATACTGTCTTCGGGCATCTGTTTCGCTCTCACTGTTGCGTAGTGTATTGCATGAGCCGATTCAAGGGCGCATATGATGCCTTCCGTCGTGGCGAGCAGCTCGAGGGCGTCAAGTGCTTCCGTGTCGGTTGCCGAGGTGTAATCGACAAGTCCCAGTTCCTGCAGATAGCAATGTTCCGGTCCAACTCCGGGGTAATCGAGCCCTGCCGATATTGAATGGGCTTCGGTGACCTGGCCATAATCATCCTGCAGGATTTTCATCATTGCGCCATGGAGAACACCCTTTTTCCCCTTGGTCAGAGAGGCGGCATTGAGTCCTTCCAGGCCTTCACCCGCAGCTTCTACCCCGACCATTTCGATGGCATTGCTTTGATCGAGAAATTCGTAGAACATGCCGATCGCGTTGCTGCCTCCTCCCACACAAGCGGCGATGACATCCGGCAGGCGGCCGGCCTGTTCGAGTATCTGCTGTTTCGTTTCCCGGCCGATGACTGCCTGGAAATCCCTGACCATCATCGGGTAAGGATGCATGCCTACAACCGATCCGATGATGTAGAAGGTTTCTTCCGGATTGTTGATCCAGTCGCGTATAGCTTCACTTGTAGCGTCTTTGAGCGTTTTCGTGCCGCTCTCTACCGGACGAACCTCTGCACCGAGCAGTTTCATTCGTGCAACATTGGGGGCCTGTCGCTGTATATCTTCAGCACCCATATACACGATACAGTCCAGATTGAACAAAGCGCAGACTGTTGCTGTAGCCACACCATGCTGTCCGGCTCCTGTTTCGGCAATGATCCGTTTTTTTTCCATGCGTTTGGCCAACAGCGCCTGGCCAAGTGCGTTATTGATTTTATGTGCTCCGGTATGGCAGAGGTCTTCTCTTTTCAAATAGATTTTTGCACCTCCGATTTTCCGGCTCAGATTTTCTGCATGATAGAGCGGGGTAGGCCGTCCAACATAGTTTCGAAGAAGCCGGGTATATTCTTCCCAGAATGAAGGGTCTTCTTTCGCCTTGGAGTATTCTTGTTCGAGGTCGGAAGCGTTTTTAAGGAGGGTTTCCGGAATGAATTTTCCGCCGAAAGTGCCGAAATGTCCCGTATTGTCGGGAGCTGTATATGCTGACTTTGTCATTGTACGGTTGATCGATTCTTCTTGCTGTATGCCGGCTTGATTGCCCGATGACCCTTTAGCCGGACTTCGTGATGGAGCTATGATTCTTCGTTGCTGTTCGGATTTTCTGAAATCAGAGAAACGACTTCAGATAGGTTGAGTATAGCTAACTAAAATAATATATATTTAGTCTTTTATTGGCGAACTCCCAGGAAATAATAAACCTTTTTCAGGCAGGAGCACTATCGACGTGTTGCTTTCAAGTAAGTCCACATTGAAGCTTGTTGTATTCGCAGGATTGTTATTGTCAATTGTTGCGTGTATGCCGGTTTTCTCGCAGGTCAGGTCCGAGGCAAGTGCTGCCGTCAGTGAAGAAGAGCGCGGTGGGAGTGAGCTCGATACCACGATCGTTTACACCGCTCGTGATTCGCTTGTTTACGACATCACAGAGCGGACGATGGAGCTTTGGGGGCAGGCTTCGGTCCGGTACGAGGATATGAAACTCGACGCTCCGAAGATCCTCGTGGATTACAATACTTCGGTTTTCGATGCGTTTGCGGCGAAAGATTCCCTGGGTAAGGTAACGGAGTTTCCCGTCTTCACTGACAGAGAGGGCGCGTTCGAGGCTGAAAGTATGAAGTACAACTATGCTACGAGAAGGGGCAGAACGGTCAATGTGTCCTCCGAAATCGAAGAGGGGTACTATACCGGAGCCAATGTCAAGCGGTTGGAAACCGGAGAGTTGTATATCCGGGACGGTATCTATACTACCTGTCCGAAGGAGGATCCGGATTTCTGGTTTTACGGTAAAGACATGAAGATCATTCCCAATGACAAGGTCATTGCCAGGCCTCTGGTTTTGTATATACGGCCCAAACCGTTTTCCTGGCGTCTGCCTGCAGTTCCCCTCGTTCCCTTGCCTTTCATGTTTCTGCCGATAAAGAGTGAGCGCACGTCGGGTTTTCTTATCCCGAAATTCGGCGACGATGACAGGGGCGTTTATTTTTCGAATCTGGGTTATTTCTGGGCTTTCAATGATTATATGGATCTTCGGGCAGAAGGTGATTTGGCTTTCAACGGCAGCTGGCGGTTGGGTCAGCGTTTTCGTTACAAGAAGAGATATCTTTTTGACGGTTATCTCGAAGGGGAGTATGAGCGTTACATGCTGTCCCACCCAGATGATCCCGACTATGTCGACTACGATAACTGGAATTTCGAACTGGTGCACCATCATCGGTTCGATCCTACTGCAAAGCTTGATCTTAATCTGTATTTTCAGGGGGGGCGTCGCTATTATGATGTCAATTCGATCAATCCTGAATCGATTATCAACGAACAAGCCAATTCGTATGCTTCGTTTTCAAAAACGTTCGATGAAGGAAAGCGCAGTATCGCTGTAGGTTATCAACGTTCGCAGGATCTCACCGATGATGATCTCATTCAGTCGATAAGCGCCTCGTATTTCCAGCAGCGCGTTTATCCTTTCAGGAAGGACGGGACGGCTCAGGATGACTGGCGTTCTCGTTTTTCTCTTACACCCAGCGCATCGGTAAATGCCGAGTACGCCACACTGGATGACCTGAAGTATAGTGATTATGATTTCGATGCCGGTTTACGGATGGCATACAAGCAGGATTTCGGTAAGGGTTTTTCAGCCGATTTTTCTCAAAGGGTTAATCTGGAAACGAGAGTGGACAACAATCCTGTCGATGAGGACCGGTGGGGAACAAAACTTGCATTACCGTTCAGCATCAGCTCGACCATGTTCAAGTACTTCAATGTCAACGGCAGTTTCAATTACCATAACTATTACGTGAACAGTTATGTCGAGCAGTATTATGACGACAGTTTGGAGGAGGTTGTTACAAGAACGATAGACGATCCGTCTTCTTTTTCCACATATTCTCTCGACCTCGATGCCCAGACAAGGCTGTATGGAACGTGGTATACTCCCATGCTCGAGGATATGATCGGAGTAAAGGCGTTACGCCACACCATAATTCCAAGCTTGACGTTTTCCTACAGTCCTGATTTTACTGGTGAAAACTATGATTATTACGGTACCTATATCGATTCGTTGAACCAACCGGTACGCTATAACAAATATCAGAATGCGATTTATAGCAATATTTTTGAAGAAAGAAGTGCTGTAGGGATATCGATACAGAATCTACTGCAAGCGAAGATTAAAGGGAGTGTCACTCCCGAAGGCAAGGTCACGGACGACAAGATTCTTCAACTACTATCCCTTTCTGTTTCGACGAGTTACAATTTTGCGGCGGACTCTTTGAGACTTGCGCCGTTGACGTTTTTGGCTACGAGTAACGCCTTGGCTCCGAATTTTCTGTTGCGTGCGGGTGCCACTCATGATATCTACAGCTTCGATCGGGTTACCGGCGAACGTATTGATAAATTGAACGTGAACGATCGGGGTGGATTGTTGCGCTTTGTCCAGGGATTTGTGAATATGAGTCTCAGTATGAAAGGTACAATAGGTGATAACGACAGGGCTAAGAGACGGGGTGCAGATGAATTGGACGGGGACGACGAGCAGATGACTGCCGAGAAGGCAATATACAAGGAGCGTTACGATCGGGATTTCTACAGATATGTCGATAACCGGCTGCCGTGGCAGTTGAGATTGTCACTCTACCTCAATTCAAACAGATACGATCCCCTCGAACCTGCGAATACGACTGTATTGTTGAACACTTCCGCAAATGTCTCTTTGAACAAAACCTGGCACCTCAGTTTGAACACCGGTTATGACATTCAGGAGCATGAGCTTATTTATCCGCAAATCAATCTTTACGGTGATTTCGATTGCTGGGACATGAATTTTCAATGGGTACCGACCGGTGAATACAGGAGCTATTTTTTTCAGATCGGTATAAAAGCTCCGCATTTGCAGGATATCAGGTTCCGCCAAAGCGGAAGGCTCGGGGAGACTTCATGATGCGGGGGTAACGAACGTCAATGAACGGTTGCGGCCTGCAGGGTTTGGTCGTTCTATTTTACAGTTCGTGAGCGAGAATGTATGCCAAACGGGCGTTGAACGTTTCGTGTGCATCATGATGGATGCAATGCGACGCTTCAGGAATGATGTATGCCCCGGCCTGAGGAAGCAGTTGCTGAAATTCCGGGATGATTTTATGCGGCGGCAGGGCGCTGTCTTCGGCTCCCCAGACAAGAAAGGCCTTGTTTCGATAATGACAAGGCTTTGGGAGATGTTCGAGTGTAAAATCATTCGGTCTTCGGGAAGGGGAGAGATAAGACCACACGGCTCCTTTATCCTGAAGGGGTTTTGTGAACTGGTTGATCAGCCGAAAATCGACTTTTTTCTGGTTATAGTAGGTGGGCAGAAGGCTTTGGCTCACACCAATCGGGTTCGCGAACGCTGCGAACATCACTTCACCGATCAGAGGTGATGCAATGAGACCGAAAAATGCTTTCGCCATCGGGTCCATTGTGTCACCGAAAAGCCCTGATGGATTCGCCAAAACGAGTCCTTCGACAATATCCGGATTTTCATGGGCGAAGTAGAGCCCTGACGCCCCTCCCATAGAGTGGCCGACAATAATGACTTCACTGATTCTTTTGTAAGCCAGAAACGCTCGTATCTGCTCGGCAAAGAGTGAAAGCCGGTATCTGACGTTGGGCTTCTCCGATCCGCCGAAGCCCAGGAGATCGATGGCAAGAATATGATATTTCTCTGCAAACAACGGTATGTTCTGGTTCCAATGTTCCAGCATACCGCCGTAACCGTGAACAAACAGCAACGATGGCTTGTTTGCCTTCGGCGGGTTGTATTCCCTGTATCGTATTCGTGCGTTTTTTCCTTTCTCGTATTCCCAGTTGAAAAAAAGGTCTGCAGACAGTGCGTTCATGTTTCAGGTATCCGAGGCAATAAAAAGTTAGTAATTCAATATACCTGATAGAGTCAAAATAAAAAGGCCTATATTCAAAATAATTATTAAATTGGTTAAAAATTGTCCAATTTAATGTGGGTTTTACAACAAGTGCAATGTTAAAAGTTTCGAGAAAATTTGAATACGGGCTTCATGCTGCAGTATATCTTGCCCGTAAGGATCCTGATACGGTTGTTACCGTCAAAGAAATGTCTCTGGAAATAGGTTTTTCTCAGGAATTTATGGCAAAAGCCATGCAGCATTTGAAAAAAGCAGGCCTGGCTGTATCGGTTCAAGGGGTGAAAGGCGGATACCGTCTTGCAAAATCTCCGGATGATATCACCATTTCAGATATCGGCAGGGCAACGGAAGGCCTTCCTCATCTTATGCGATGCTCTGTTGACCGGGGAAAATGTGAAATTGTCGATACATGTCCTCATCGTGATTATATGTTCACGCTTGAAAGAAAGATCGATATGCTCATGGCAGGTACCACTGTATCGGCTCTTCTTTGAGCAGGCCGAGCGTTGCAGATGGCTGAGTTTCTCATGAAAGGACGTTCCGTCGGGAGAATTCGCCGTTGTGTCGTAACTCTTTTTCGGTTAGTTTGTCACCCACTATGCTAATAAGCCGTATGGAGCTGCAAGGTAAGCCAAAGAGTATAATGCAGAAAGAAAAGGTTGTTTCCGGTCAGGATACAGTGCTTCCCGATATCGTCATGCAGGGGGTCTGTACCCATAATCTGAAAAATATATCGGTACGAATTCCCAGAAACAAGTTCGCCGTCATAACCGGTGTGAGCGGATCGGGGAAGTCGAGTCTTGCTTTCGATACACTCTATGCCGAAGGGCATCGCAGATATGTCGAGTCGATGTCGGCTTACATCCGTCAGTTTCTCGAAAGAATGCCCAGACCGGAAATAGCTTCTATAGAAGGTATAGCTCCTGCGATTGCCATTGAGCAGAAAGCCATTCCAAAAAACCCTCGTTCGACCGTTGGAACCGTGTCTGAAATCTATGATTATTTACGCCTGCTTTTTGCGCGAATAGGAAAGATTTATTCGGCGGATACCAATGAGCTTGTGTTGAAGCATACCCCTGAAGATGTCGGATTGCAGGTAGACTTCCTTGAAGAGGGAAGTCGTTTTTTTGTCGGTTTTCCTTTTCCCTGCCATACCGACACGAGTTCACACCGCTGCACGGTACATGAAGAATTGAAAAATCTTTTACAGAAAGGTTTCTTTCGATTGGTATACGACGATGAAATTCTCGATATCAACGATGAAGCGGTCCGTAAGCGGGTTGCTGATATGGACGTGGAAGAAGTTATGCAGGTGATCGTGCTTGTTGACCGTTTCAAGGCTGTTCGTGATGAGAAAACCGGCAGCAGGGTAGCTCAGGCGGCGGAAACGAGTTTCAACGAGTCGAGCGGCAGTGCGTTGCTGAAGGTCGTCGGGGGTAAGATGTTTCGTTTCAGCGATCGTCTCGAGCTGAACGGTGTTGAATATCAAGAGCCGACTCCCCAACTCTTTGCATTCAATTCTCCGCTTGGTGCTTGTCCTGAATGCCAGGGATTCGGCAGGGTTGCCGGTATCGATGAGGACGCGGTTATTCCAAATAAATCACTGAGCCTGGCAGAGGGAGCCATAGCATGCTGGAACTCCGAGAAGTACAGCCGCCATAGGAAGAAACTGCTCGATATCGCCGAGGAGGTCGGTATTCCGGTCGACCGGCCTTACGAAAAGCTTTCTCATGTCCATAAAAACCTTATCTGGAAAGGTATACAGCAGAAGCGGTACAAAGGGATCAGCGGTTTTTTTGCGGAAATCGAAAAAGATGCCGGCTACAAGATGCACCTGCGTGTTTTTCTCAGCCGCTACAGGGGCTATGCGACCTGTACGGTCTGTGAAGGAAGCCGGCTCAAGCCGGAAGCGAGGTGTGTCAGGGTTTCCGGGAAAAATATCGGTGAAATAAGCAAACTGAACATTGCGGAAGCCACTCTTTTTTTCGGGAATCTCGATATATCGCCTTTCGATAGAAAAGTTGCCGGTGCCTTGCTGCTGGAAATTCAGAAGAGATTGCAGTATATGCTCGATGTCGGCCTCGACTATTTGACGCTCGACCGGCTCACGCATACATTGAGCGGAGGAGAGTTTCAGCGGATCAATCTTTCGACCTCTCTCGGTTCGCCGCTGGTCGGAGCGATGTATATTCTCGATGAACCAAGCATCGGGTTGCACCAGAGCGATTCAGCGAGGTTGATCCGGCTGTTGAAACGGTTGCGGGATCTTGGTAACACGGTGGTGGTTGTCGAGCATGATCGGGAGATCATCGAGGCTGCCGACGAAATTATCGACCTTGGTCCGAGAGCCGGAAAAATGGGCGGTGAGGTTGTTTTTCACGGGACTCCGGGAAAGATTTTGAAGAAAGCCGGTTCACTCACAGCCGAATACCTTACAGGCAAAAAAACAATCCCGGTTCCTTTCAAGCGTCGAAACCCTGATTTTTCGAGGTCGATAGAGGTGCATGGTGCTATGCAGAACAATCTGAAAAACATCGATGTACGGTTTCCTCTTGGGATCATGACCTGCGTAACCGGTGTCAGTGGCTCGGGAAAGTCTACCCTTGTCAATGACATTCTCAAGAAAGGAATTGCCAGGGTTAAAGAGAACGGTGGTGAAAAAGTCGGAACGCACCGTTCCATAGAGGGGGCGGAACTGGTGGATGGTGTCGAACATGTCGACCAGTCGCCAATCGGCAAGTCCAGCAGAAGTAATCCGGCAACCTATATGAAAATATTCGATGACATTCGCCAGCTGTTCGCTCAGACCAGGGAAGCTCGATCAAAAGGATGGAAGCCCGGTTATTTTTCTTTCAACATTCCGGGTGGACGCTGTGAAACCTGTGCCGGTGAAGGGATCGTGAAAATAGAAATGCAGTTTCTTGCAGATATAGAAGCGGTTTGTGAAGAGTGTGGCGGGAAACGATACAAGAGCGATACTCTTGAAATCCGCTATAAAGGTCTTACCATTGCAGAGGTGCTCGATCTGACCGTTCAAGAGGCTATCGAGTTTTTTTCCACAGAAAAATCGATACAACGGAAACTTGCCGTTCTCGACGATGTCGGGCTCGGTTATATCCGTCTTGGCCAGTCTTCGAGTACGCTTTCCGGGGGAGAGGCACAACGCTTGAAGCTTTCACATTTTATTGCAAAATCCGATGTCGCTCATACCCTTTTTATTTTTGATGAGCCGACCACAGGTCTGCATTTCGATGATATTCTCAAACTGATCAAATGCTTCGAACGGTTACTCGAACAAGATAACTCCCTATTGATCATCGAGCACAATCCCGATATCATCAAACAGGCGGACTGGATTATCGATCTCGGTCCCGGAGCGGGTGATAAAGGAGGGGAGATTGTTGTTGAAGGAACACCGGAATCGATATGTGAAGATCCCGCATCACTTACCGGAAAACATCTCGTGCCCTGGCTTGAAGATGGAGAATGACGAGAAACAAGTGACGAGGTACAAGAAAATCATTACCGGAGTCTTCATTCGTCACTTGTCACTTTTTTCACTTGTCGAAGTTGTGTTCAGGGGGATCGTCTTCGAGTGCTCCTCCGTGCAGACGTATGTGTGGAAAATGTGAGGCCGAAGTTCTTTCAACCCAAACGTCCTTTCCTTTCTCCGCGAGTTTTTCATTTTCGGCAACCGTCAGTCTGTTTTTTGCAAGGGCAATAATCTCGGCCAGCACTTTCTCTCCTGCCCGATCGAGTTTCGTCGCCGTGTTGTCACTCATTTTCGAGCGAATGCTTTCATATTTCTCTTCTGCAATTTTCCCGATTGTATGATAGAGCGTGTCTTTATCCATAAATACAGTGTCAAGTGGTTCGTAACTTATAATAAAAAAACATTTTCAAGAGCAGTAACGTTCCGAAGGCCGGAAGTGAAAAATATTTTGCGGGAAAGAATTTTTTTTTGATATTTGTTACTGGTTTTAGCACTCAACTCTCATGAGTGCTAAAATCGAATGACTGTACTGTCACCAGTGTTTTTTGGTGAAAGATGTATATCCCATAAACTAAAACATACAAAGGAAAGATGAACTTAAAACCTTTAGCTGACCGAGTAATCGTCAAGCCGGCTCCAGCAGAGGAGAAGACCAAAGGCGGGCTTTACATTCCGGATACCGGAAAAGAAAAACCTCAGTACGGTGAAGTTGTCGCCGTAGGTCCGGGTAAGGTTGCCGATAGCGGTCAGGTCCTTGAAATGCAGGTTGTCGTTGGACAGAAAGTACTGTATGGCAAGTACTCGGGAACAGAAGTTACCGTAGAAGGTGAAGACTACCTCATCATGCGGGAGTCTGACATTTTTGCTATTCTGGACTGATTTTTCAGACTATCACTATTAAAAATATTTTCAGGAGGAAAGTTAAACAATGACTGCAAAAGATATTCTCTTTGATGCAGAGGCCAGAGCCAAACTGAAAGTCGGTGTGGACAAGCTTGCCGACGCTGTAAAAGTTACACTCGGCCCTGCCGGTAGAAATGTGCTTATCGACAAGAAATTCGGTGCACCGACCTCGACAAAAGACGGGGTTACCGTTGCAAAGGAGATCGAACTTGAAGATACTTTCGAAAATATGGGAGCACAGATGGTGCGTGAAGTATCGTCAAAAACGAGCGATGTTGCCGGTGACGGTACAACGACCGCAACCGTTCTCGCTCAGGCTATCTACCGTGAAGGTTTGAAAAACGTCGCAGCCGGTGCACGCCCGATCGATCTCAAGAGAGGCATTGACAAAGCTGTTAAAGACGTGATCGCAGAACTCAGGGAAATCAGCCGTGATATTTCCGGTAAAAGGGAAATCGCACAGGTTGGAACCATTTCTGCCAACAACGATCCTGAGATCGGTGAGCTGATTGCCGAAGCGATGGAGAAAGTCGGTAAAGACGGTGTGATTACCGTTGAGGAAGCAAAAGGTATGGAGACCGAGCTGAAAGTCGTGGAAGGTATGCAGTTCGATCGTGGTTACCTTTCTCCTTACTTTGTTACCAACTCGGAAAAGATGGAAGCCGAGCTTGAGGATCCCTATATTCTGATTCACGACAAGAAGATCAGCAATATGAAGGATCTTCTTCCGATTCTCGAGAAAACAGCTCAGTCAGGCAGGCCGCTGATGATCATTTCCGAAGATATCGAGGGCGAAGCTCTTGCTACCCTCGTTGTCAACAAGCTTCGCGGTACACTGAAAGTATGCGCAGTCAAAGCTCCGGGTTTTGGCGACCGTCGCAAGGCCATGCTGGAAGATATCGCCATTCTCACAGGCGGTACGGTTATTTCCGAGGAAAAAGGCTACAAGCTGGAAAACGCTACGATTTCCTATCTCGGTCAAGCAGCGACCATATCGGTTGACAAAGACAATACAACCATTGTCGAAGGGAAAGGCCAGGCTGACGATATCAAAGCCCGCATCAACGAAATCAAGAGCCAGATCGAAAAATCGACATCTGACTACGACACCGAAAAACTTCAGGAACGCCTTGCAAAGCTTTCCGGCGGTGTTGCGGTTATCAATATCGGTGCTTCGACCGAGGTTGAGATGAAAGAGAAAAAGGCCCGCGTTGAAGATGCTCTTCACGCTACACGTGCAGCTGTACAGGAAGGTATCGTTGCTGGTGGTGGTGTTGCACTGATTCGTGCTGCCAAAGGTCTGGAGAGCACCCAGCCTGAGAACAACGATCAGAAAACCGGCGTCGAAATCATCTGTCGTTCTCTCGAAGAACCTCTTCGTCAGATTGTTGCCAATACCGGTACTACCGATGGCGCAGTCGTTGTCGAGAAGGTAAAGCAGGGTGAAGGTGATTTTGGCTTCAATGCCAGAACTGAAGAGTACGAGAAGATGATCGACGCAGGTGTTGTCGATCCTACCAAGGTAACGAGAACCGCTCTTGAAAATGCAGCATCGGTTGCAGGTATTCTCCTGACGACTGAAGCGGCTATTACCGATATCAAGGAAGATGCACCGGAAATGCCGGCAATGCCTCCAGGCGGCATGGGCGGTATGGGCGGTATGATGTAAGGAACCCGCTTCTCTGCAGTTACGAAGGCCACCCTGCTCGTCAAGGTGGCCTTTTTTTTTACAGAAATTCCTACCTTGACTAATCGGGAGAACAACGCCTCGATACCGAGGCCGACGACGAAGTCCCGTTGGGTAGTGACGTTATTCATCAATCAGAAGAAGATACATGCGATGAGAGCCGTAGTATTGATAAGCGGGGGAATGGACAGTCTTGTTGTAACAGCTCTTGCGGATTTCCTGGGCTACGATATTGCAGCGATGCATGTCAATTACGGTCAGCGTACATGGCAGAAAGAACTGATGGCTTTCCGTCAGATATGCAGCCATTACAACATTGAACGAAGACTGGAGATCGATACACCTTTTCTTGCACAGATAGGAGGGTCGTCCCTGACGGACAACTCGATTCCTGTAGAAGCTGCAGATCTCGATGGTTCGGAAGTACCATCGAGTTATGTGCCGTTCAGGAATGCAAGTTTTCTCTCGATGGCAGCGAGCTGGTCGGAGGTTATCGGAGCCAATAAAATATTCATCGGGGCGGTCGAAGAAGATTCTTCGGGATATCCCGACTGCCGCAAGGTGTTTTACGAGGCTTTCAACAAGGCGGTCGAACTCGGCACGCGGCCTGAAACCGCTATTGAAATTCAAACACCGCTTATAGATCTACAGAAATCGAGTATTGTCAAGAAGGGGATCGATCTCGAGGTTCCATTCCAGTATAGTTGGTCTTGCTATAAGAGCGAAGGCAAGGCATGCGGGGTTTGTGACAGCTGTGCCCGAAGACTCAGGGCTTTCCAGCAGGTAGGGGTTCCCGATCCGATCGACTATGAAGAACGGCCCGGATATGTATGAACGAGATGAAGCTGCATACGGCTGTTGACGGTTGTCGAAAGGTTTTTTGTCGTATTTCGTTTGCATTCGACACTTTGTGAACAGTCCTGTTGAGCCACTCCGCTTAAGGCTCGTTTTTTGTGTTAAGGAATAACGTACATGGAACATGATACTATCGAAGAAGTTCGCTTTCGTACAGGAAGGTGATCGGGAGCGCTTGAAACTGTCATTCGGGCTTATGGCCCTGATATGGATAGCGGGTTATGTCGGACATTTTACACCACTGGGTGAATGGCCCGCGCTGGTTCTCTATATTGTCGGTTCATTGAGTCTTGTGCTTTTCCAGGGGATCGTGCGTGACGGTTGGGAAAGCATGTTCATGGCTGGCGGGCATTTCAAGAAATCGTTGTTATGGGGAACTGCAGCGGGAGCGTTACTTTTCATTATGGCTCTCTTCAATACCCATAATCATTATGCGAACGGCGGCTCACCCATGGAAGGGATGGAAGCCCTGCTTTGCAAGGATTCCCTTCGTTATCTTTTTCCGCTGCTGGTGCTTGCCGAGGAATTTTTCTGGCGGGGGATTATGGCCTCTTCCCTTGCAGCCTATAACGTCAATCGACATATTGTAGTGCTGATCACCACGCTGTGCTTTGCGCTCAATCACTTTGCCGTTGCACCGGTCGCTGTGGAGGAGCGCATGCTTATGGCAATCATGGCGTTGCCGCTTGGCATTGCAGGCGGGTATATAGCGTTGGGTACAAAAAACGTATGGGGAAGCATTGTTCTACATATGTCTGCGATGATCTCCATGCTTATCGGTATGCAAATGAACACATAATACAGAGCTTGACACACCATATGACGCAAAACAGAGTTTCGAGGTTACTCAAAGAGCAGAGAAAATTTCTCATTGCTTACTATATGCCGGAATATCCCGTTCCCGGATCGACGCTTCCTGTAATCGAAGCCTTACAGAAGAGCGGTATCGATATCATCGAACTTGGCATGCCCTATTCCGATCCCATAGGAGACGGGCCGGTGATACAGGAGGCTGCGCAGATAGCGATCAAGAACGGTGTTCATACTGCCGGGATTCTGGAGATGACCGGAAAAGCGAGAGCAGGTGAAGGATGTGAAAAAATTACGGTTCCGATCATGCTCATGGGCTACTGCAGTCCACTGATAGCGTATGGAGGAGACTGTTTCCTGAACGATGCGTCGGAGGCTGGAGTCGACGGGTTGCTCATACCGGATCTTCCTCCGGAAGAGGCGGAAGATTTCCTTGAAAGGGCCAAGGGGTTCGGGCTTTCCGTTGTATTTTTCATTTCTCCTCTGACACCGGTAGAGCGTATCAGGAGGATAGATGCGTTGTCTACCGATTTTTCATACTGTTTTGCGGTCAATGCAACAACCGGAACAGGAAAGTTGGGTGACGCAGATCGTGAAGCCGATATCGAAACCTACCTGCACCGGGTCAGGGAGAATACCCGGAAGAAATTTGTTGTCGGTTTCGGTATAAAGGATCGTAAACGCATCGAGAAGGTCTGGAGCGTTGCCGATGGAGCGGTTGTCGGAACAGCTCTTTTGCAGGCCATACGCGATGCATCAACACCTCAAGAGGCGGCGGCAATGGCGGCGGAGTTTTGCGAAACGTTGCAAGGGGCCGGGAAACAGCCAATGTTATGACCCGGTATGATCCTTCTGTCGAGATAATTATTCCACACTACAAAGGTCGCTTCATTCTCGAGCGTTGTCTTGACTCCCTTGTGAAAACCTCCTATCCGGCGATGAGTATCTGTATTGTCGATAACGGCAGTGGAGAGGGGGATATTTGTGCCGGGCTGGAAAGAAGGATCGAAAACCTGAGGGTTGTCACTCTTCCGTTGAATGAAGGATATGCAGGGGGGTGCAACAGCGCGCTGTTCTCTTCTTCAGCAGACTATGTGGTTTTCATGAATGACGATGCCGTTGTCGAGCCCTCATGGCTTTTACCTCTTGTTGAGCAGGCGGAGAGTGACGGCAGGATCGCTGCACTTCAGCCAAAGATTCTTTCGTTACAAGCGAAACAGGCCGGAAAAAAAATTTTTGATTATGCGGGTGCAGCCGGTGGGTTGATCGATCGGCTTGGTTATCCCTATTGTTATGGACGGACATTTTTTCGAACGGAAAATGATCATGGTCAATATGACGAAGGGAAAGATATTTTCTGGGCATCGGGAGTCGCCATGTTTGCAAAAAGAGCGGTTGTTGCAGATCTCGGGGGGTTCGATGATGATTTTTTCATGCATATGGAAGAGATAGATCTTTGCTGGCGCATCCTTCTGCAGGGATATCGTATCGTATCGGCACCTTCCTCGATTGTTTACCACGAGGGTGGGGCATCATTGGCAAAAGGGACTCCCAAAAAAATCTATCTGAATCACAGGAACAATCTGGCGATGCTGCTTAAAAACAGAAGCGCTACCGCTCTCGTGTGGGTCTTGCCGCTCAGGATGATACTTGAATGTGTTGCAGCCGTTCGATACCTCGCGACAGGCTCGCAACGTGTAAATAGTACTTTGAGTGTGCTGCGGTCGTTGATCGATAACATTCGACTCCTGCGCAACACGCTGAGGAAGCGAAATGTCATTCAGGGAAAAAGAACTGTTACGGATAAGATGCTGTTTCGAAATGTCCCGTTATCGATAGTGTTCGGCCTTGCTGCACGGGATGAAGGGTGATAGAACAAACGCTGTATCGAGTTCATATCCCTGGATTATGCTTCTTGGTTTCAGCAAGTTTTTTGATTGTCTCCAAGATTGTCGGAAGGTCCTGATGTTGTACAAAGCTCACAAGCAGAGGGGGGGCAAAAAAAGCGGGTTTCAAAAGAGCCTTCCAGGAAAGAAATGTGCTGCCATCACTGTTTGACGGTTCGAATTTCCACTGTCCGCGGTAGATTGTAAAGTCACCCTCGATAATGTTGAACGAAAGGCTTCGGGGAAATATCTCTCTAACCCTGAGTACGATATGTACCGATTTTTCGAAAAAGAGAATGCCGCTCTTTCCGATCTGTTCGAGGATTTTTTCATCGCCTTTTTCTTCAATAACCTTGCTTTCGACTACTTTCGGTATGTTTTCGCTGAGATGATTGTAGTCCGTAAGAACGGACCAGACTGTTTCTGGGGAGGCGGCCACATAAATTGACCCCGAGGTATCGATGATACCATCGTCCAGGAAAAGAGTTTTGATGATAGCTTCCCCTTTCAGCAATTTCTGCCGGTCATTTTCCGGCATGCTGCTATTTGGTGCAGCTTCGCTCATGATGAAGAGGTTTTTCTGTATGATAGGGGGTATAGTGGAAATGTAGTACATTTGCCGAAATAAACTGTGCAATACGGCGGCTATATACTGTCGAAACTATTGGTTTTTCATTTCTTCGGGATTCGACAGCGCAACCGTATTTTTTATTTCAGTGTCAGGATTGGCGATTGCTTTGCTGGATTCAGAGAGCTCCTTGATTGTTTCCAGCAACTCGCGCAGGTCTCTTTTCTGGACTGCATCGATAATGAATCCCGGCGCTGAAAAATCAGGTTTTACGGTTGCTGACCAGGTGACGAATGTTCCGTATTCTTCGTGAGGGGTCAGAACCCATTTTCCATTGAATGTTTCGAAATCTCCGCTTATAAGATTGAAAGAGAGCGTGTCGGGAAAAGTTTCGATGACTGCCATCTTCGTACTGAACTTGATTGTAAAGAACAGCACACCGGTTTTGCTCGTCTGCTCGATAATTTTAATGTTTCCATGTTCCTCTATGACAGTGCTTTCCTTGACTTTCGGCATGGTATCGGCGAAGTTGTCGTAATCGGTTATCACTGTCCAAATGGTTTCCGGAAACGAATGAATATATACAGACCCTGACACGTCGATTATATCATCATCGTCTCTTTCGAGAAAGATGATGGTTTCGCCATCGAGAAGGCGTGTTTGCTCCGATGTAAGGACTTGCCCCGGTGGTTCTGCAGTTGCTGATGCTGTGAAAAAGAGCAGGACCAAAACATTGACTACCATTGCCGGACATGTTCTCATTTTCATAGAATACGGTTGTTTGTATTTCCCTCTTTCGTGCAAGTCGAATATGAAAAAGCGTTTGAAGGGTTCTTGAAATACCAGGTGATCAGTTCAAGCTTTTCTCAGTGGCGAAACGTGCTGGTTTCGGCACGTTTTTTATGAGCTGAAAGAATTCCCGGGAGGTCCTGCCGCTGAACGAAACTTACCAATATAGGTGGTGCAAAAAACAACGGTTTGATTTTCGCTCTGTAGTGTAGGAAAGTGCCTTCACAGTCACGGTGTGTTTCCAACAACCATTCTCCGTGATATACGTGGAAATCACCACTGACCTGTTCAAACGATACCCGATGAAGATATTCTTCGTAAATTTTCAGCCGGAAGTTGACTGTTTTTTCAAAAATCAGGATCCCGGTTTTACCTGTCTGTTCGAGTATGATCGCTCCATTTTTTTTTTCGATCAGACGGCTTGCGACAACTTTAGGAAGGGTGTTGCTGAGGTTGTCGTAATCTGTCAGGGCTTTCCAGACTTTTTCAGGTGAGGCCTTGATAAATATCCTTCCGGATACTCCCACGATATCATCTTGGTGATAGGACAGATCGATAAGGATATCGCCGCTCAACAGTCGGTTATGTTCTTGCATGCCGCAGACGCTCTGTAATGGTTCGACAGGGTGTGGGGGTATCGATTTACAAAAATTAGAAGGCTCAAACAACAATTTACATTCATGATTTAAACTGTGCAATGTCGTAATGATGCCAAATCTGCTCAATCCTTACAATTAATGACCACCCCTTCGTGTTGTGAAAGTTTGATTACTATACCTGTTTTTCGCTGAGATGCAGCAACAAGGTTCTGTTTTGTGCTGAAGATCGAATGCTCTTTTTTGTCTAGCGTTTCAAGCTGTTTATGATCGACATCGATCTCAACACCGGTTGAACTGAAATTGGCAATGACGAATGCCGATTCTCCGTTGTCGTAGCGCCGGTAGCCTATGCAGCCGGATGTATCATGAACATTGAGGTTCAGCATTTCGATTTTTCCTTTTGTAAAAATCGCGGTATTGGTGAGCTTGAACAGTTTCCGGTAAAAATCATACAGTTCATCGCTGGACGATTCGTCTGCCTGACGAAGTAACTGTACGGGAAGCTGCTGTCTGAACCCTTCCATTTGCCCCTGGTGAATGAGGTGCATTCCCGGTGAAGTGACCAGGATCAACGCTGCTACAAGGTGGTTTGGCCCCAGCTTTTTCGCGGCTCTCGGTTCATCGTGGTTTTCAAGGAACAGGCAGAGTTTCGACCGGTAATTCCATTCGGCTTTCAAGTGCTCCCTCAGCCTGGTAATATCGATTGGATGAGAGGTTATATGGTCGTAAAACGGCTTGTCATAGGTGTAGTCGAAGCCCATTTGCTGGAGTTCCCACTCTTTGTTCCAGTAGGATTCCGCAAGGAAAAGAAAGTCCGGTTTCCGGGATTTTACAGCCTTTATAGCTTTTGGCCAAAACTCGTTCGGCATGGGACCGGCGAGTGGGGCCCACGTTGTGTCGAATACCGATTTGAGGATCAGCATGGCTACATCGCAACGGACAGCATCGCATTTTTCGCTGACGGTAAGCAGGTTCTCCATCATGAGGGCATGGGTTTTCGGATTGGCGTAGTTCAGCTGCAAGGTATCCGTCCATGAGGGAAAGTAAGGGTCTTTGCCGTGGGCAAGGTAATGATCTCGTTTGTATTCAAAGCATGAATGTGGGTCGAGGTACTGCTCTTCATTCGATACGGTGACAAAATACTCGGAGTGTTCGGGAAGCCATGTATTGTCGAGCGCCAGGTGGTTGGGTACAAAATCAAGCATGAGTTTTATGCCCAGGACACTGAGTCTTTGGCGAAATATATCGAGTTCTTTTTCATCACCAAGGCTGGGATTGATGCTGTACTCGGTTACGGCGTAAGGAGAGGCTCCGATATCTTCCGGGACAAGGTTTTCCAACTGTTTGAGAAAAGCCATTCGGAGACTCCGATGAGAGCGGGCAATTGCCTGGCTGTAAAGACTTGGTTTCCATATACCCATAAGCCAGATGACGTCGAAGTCGCAGGATGAGAAAAAGTCAAACTCTTTTTCCGGGACGGTGCCGAGTGTGACTGGTCTCTGATACTTGTCAGAAAGTTTTCGGAGCCAGACCCTTGTATTTATTTCGTAGACTAAAGGGAACATGGAATCTATAAGGTTATTGAACTGAAAAATCGCCGTTGATCACTGTACTCGATGGTATTGCAGCCGAAAACAGGGTTGAAATGAATGTCTGCCGTACATTGCCGCAAGTGGTTTGGATGAAATCAGGATGCGTCACAAAATGCTGGAGGCGTTTCAATATAGTGCTGAATACCTATGGATGAAATGTAAAATGATTGTGTCGTTGCAAAGTACGTCGGGATTGGATAAAAGAAAAGCGTTGTTTTAGTACAGAGTATGTCTATAGCGTCTTGAACACAAACAGGATATCTCTATGGAAAAGCTTAGCGACGATGTTATCGAGAAGAGGTCCCGGGAGCTCACCGGATGGGATGTTGTTGTCATGGATGGGGAAAAACGTCTTGTCAGGGGATTTGTATTCGATGACTTTACCGGGGCTGTGGCGTTCAGTGTAAAAGTGGGGATGATTGCTGAGAAAGCAGATCATCATCCTGCCGTGTTGACCGAGTGGGGGAAGGTGACGGTTTCCTGGTGGAGCCATTCGCTCGGCGGACTGAGTGAAAAGGATTTCGAAATGGCTCAGAAAACATCGAAGCTCTATGAGGGCTGAAAATCAATATGAATACCTGGATGCACCCGATAAACGAAGTGATCAGGAGGCGTTGCAAAACTCACGGATCAGCCATGATGACGGTATTCTCTTTCGTGCTATGCCCGATTGCCGAAAAAAAACGGTACGATACGAAATAAAGGGGTTATGGAAAGGGATATACGATGAGTGATAGTAAAAGTTTCCTCGATGATACTTCAAAAATGATAGATTCAGAAAATGTGCGCCTGTGACTACTCACGCTATTGGAGCGAGTTGTTTTCAGAATAGAAAGTCGCTTTTTCCAGGATGATTCCTGTTTTTTTGTTTTCCTGTGGATGTGACTACGCCTGATTGAACATTTACTTTGAGAAACAAACCGTCTCTTTTCAGTGGAAGACGGTCTTTTTTTTTATTTTAACCGCGATAAAATGATACGGCTCGATCGAGCCTTTTATGGACTAACTTTTTTTCGATACTCGTTTTGATTGATTTTCTTCAACAACTCAATGATGTACAGCGCCAGGCTGTTCAGACTACCGAAGGACCGGTTATGGTGCTTGCCGGTGCCGGTTCAGGTAAAACAAGGGTCATTACCTACAGAATAGCCTATCTGATCGGCGAGGAAAACGTTGCCCCTCACCAGATTCTCGCACTGACCTTTACGAACAAGGCTGCCAACGAAATGCGTCAGAGAGTTGATGAACTGCTGCACAGCGGGAGTTCAAGCGGACTCTGGATTGGAACGTTCCACTCGATATTCGCCCGTCTGCTTCGAAACTACATCCATCTCATAGGCTATGACGGCAACTTTTCGATTTATGATTCGGACGACAGTAAGAGCTTGATCCGGCAGGTGATGAAAGAGCTGAATATTCCTGTCGATGCCGTGCCTGTCAATACCGTACAGGGAATCATAAGCAGGGCAAAAAACAGTTTTATTTTACCGGATCAGTTTCAGGCAGAGGCTTCTGACTACAATGGCCAGAAAGCGGCGCAGATTTATGAGGTGTATGCCCGTAAGCTTCGGGAGAACAATGCGCTTGATTTTGACGACCTGCTCATCAAGCCTCTTGAACTTTTTCAGGCACAGCCGGCTGTGCTCGAACAGCTCCAGCACTATTTCCGATACATTCTGATCGACGAGTACCAGGATACGAACAAGGCTCAGTACCTCGTTGCAAAGTCCCTTGCCGCAAAACACCGAAACATTTTCGTGGTAGGAGATGATGCACAATCAATTTACTCGTGGCGGGGCGCGGATATCACCAATATCCTGAATTTCCAGGATGATTACCCTGAGGCTTCGGTTTTCAAGTTGGTTGAAAACTATCGCAGTACGCAGACAATTCTCCAGGCAGCAAACGGGGTTATCAAACGTAACAGGAGGCAGATCGAAAAGGAGCTTGTTTCCCGGCAGAGCAGTGGCGAGCCTTTGACGCTTCTCGAGTCGTTCAATGAAAAAAGGGAAGCTGAAAAGGTTGGGGAGTATATCCGTACCTGGAAACTGACAAAAGGTTGTGACTACAAGGATTTTGCGGTTTTTTACCGTACTAACGCACAATCGAGGGTTCTGGAGGACATCTTTCGAATGGACCGGATTCCTTACAGGATTTTCGGGAGTGTCTCGTTTTATAAGCGTAAGGAGATCAAGGATGCTGTCGCATATCTTCGATTTATCCGCAATGATCAGGATACCGAATCTTTACTGCGTGTTATCAATTTTCCACCCCGGAAAATCGGTGAAGTAAGTATCGGGAAGCTTCGTGACTATGCGCTCTTGAACAATAGTTCCTTGTATGAGGCTATTCTGAAGGCGGAGGAAGCCGATTTTCCTGCAAGGCTGCGTAATGCTCTTCAGGGTTTCATTGCCGTTATCGAGCAGTTGAAAGATATCGCGAAAGAAGGTTCGGTTTATGACGTGCTTTCCACTCTCTATGAATCGACAGGTATCACCTCGTTGCTTCAGGCTGAGAATACCCCGGAATCGATGGCACGCTATGAAAATCTCCAGGAACTGCTTTCGATGGCAAGGGATTTTTCAGATCATAATGAAGGCACTAACGGTCTGAACGATTTTTTGAACGGTATATCTTTGGCGACCGATTACGAAGATGTCCAGGAAGATGACAATTATGTTTCCCTGATGACAGTTCATGCCGCAAAGGGTCTCGAGTTTCCCGTGGTCTTTATTACCGGTCTCGAGGAGAGATTGTTTCCTCTCAACTATTACGAGGCGGATGAACTTGAAGAGGAAAGACGGTTGTTCTACGTTGCAGTGACAAGGGCGCAACAAAAGGTTTTTCTCTCCTGGGCCAAGAGCCGTTATTACTACGGGCAACCGCAGACATGTTTGAAGTCCATGTTCATCGATGAAGTTGACAGCAGTATCCTGGTTACCGAAAGCGGGAAAAAACAACGTGACGGTGCTGTTTCGGAAAAAAAACAAAACGTCGAACGATATAACGGAAGAGCACCGGTTCCCTCTTCTGTTTCGAAAAGCGGTGGAAACAGCCGCACGGGTGAGCGATCTTCGGGCTTGAAATCAGGAATGAGAGTGCATCATGCCATGTTCGGGCCAGGTATAGTGTTATCGGTTCAGGGGGCGGGAGAGCGTCAGAAAGCGAAGATCAAGTTCAGGAACGTCGGTGAGAAAACATTGATGGTACAGTATGCCAATCTTACCGTAGAACAATAGGTGTATACAGCAGCCGGAAAAGGCTGGAGGTTGAAATGAGGATGGCTGTCTTGGAGAGCGGGTATAAAAAATAATCAGTCAATCATGAGCGATCGCTCAGTGTGGAAAGATTTTACAGCATGAAAATCCTTTTTGGCGTTCAGGGTACGGGAAACGGTCATATCAGCCGGAGCAGGGAACTGGTAACCACTTTGCGTGACTTCGGCCATGAGGTGGAAGTGATAATCAGTGGAAGAAAAGAGGAAGAACTGAAAGAAATTGATGTTTTTGCTCCTTACAGGGTTTTGAAGGGTTTGACCTTGGTGACTTACCGTGGAAGGATGAATTACATGGAGACGATGTTCCAACTCGACCTTGGCAGACTGATGACCGATGTGTTCATGCTGGATGTCAACGGGATCGATCTTATCGTTACCGATTTTGAACCGGTTACCTCTATGGCCGCAAGAGTGAAAAACATACCCTCGATAGGGTTCGGTCACCAGTATGCCTTTCGTTATGACGTTCCTATGGCCAAGGGAAGTATCTTTGAACGCTATACATTGCTGAACTTTGCACCGGCACAGTACAACGCAGGCCTTCACTGGCACCACTTCAACGAACCTATATTTCCTCCTGTAATTCCTCAAAGTCTGTATGACGCAGAAGACCTCGAGGCAAAAGAGAACAAGGTACTTGTTTATCTGCCTTTTGAAGAGGTCGAGGATGTGTCGAAGCTTCTTATTCCTTTTGACAGCCACGAGTTTTTCATCTACGGGAAAGTCAAGGACGATCATGATGACGGTCATCTCCACTACAGGGGTTACTCTCGTGAAGGGTTTCTTCGTGATCTAAAGGAAAGTAGAGGTGTTGTCTGCAATGCTGGATTCGAACTGCCTGGCGAGGCATTGCATCTGGGCAAAAAACTGCTGGTCAGGCCTCTCGATGGTCAGATCGAACAGGAATCGAACGCTCTGGCGATCGAGGAGCTTTCTTTGGGTATGACCATGCATTCTCTCGACGGAGACATTCTTCGGGACTGGCTGCTCAAGCCAAGCAGGGATCCCATGGGTTACAGCAAAACGGTTAACTACATTGCTGAATGGATTACAAAAGGGCAATGGGATGATCTGGCCGACTATGTCGAGGCTTCCTGGGCCGATTGTCGAACCGATAGTTAAAGCTCCGGTTTGTTAAGGATGAAAAGGGCAGGGGCATATGTTGATGCTTGATGAGGTTCTTCGGGCATATCTGCACGGCTACTTTCCTATGGCGGACCCTGATGATGGAAAGGTTTACTGGTGCCAGCCGCATCGCAGAGCAATAGTTCCGCTCAAAAACTACAAGACATCCCGTGTTGTCAGGAGCCTGGTGAGAAAAGGTACGTTCGAAATATACTTCAACCGGAATTTCGGGAAGGTCATTAGCAGTTGTGCCGCTCCGCGTGCAGATGAATCCCAGACATGGATATCCGACGAGATCATTGCGGCATACACCGAACTTCACGAGCAGGGTTTTGCCCATAGTGTCGAGTGTTACCGTGGTGATGAGCTTGCGGGTGGTTTGTACGGTCTTGCTATCGGTGGTGCATTTTTCGGTGAATCCATGTTTCACACCGTTTCAAACGCTTCCAAGGTTGCGTTCGATATACTGGTGAAGCATCTTGAGGTTAAAGGATACGAACTGCTCGATGCGCAAATCATGAACCCTCATCTCGAGTTCCTTGGTGCAGTGGAAATTGAGCATGCCGAGTATATGAGGCTACTGGAACTCGCGTTACAGAAAAAGATACGTTTTATATGAAGCCTGAAAGTGGTACTTTTAATTTTCTAAGCTTGCGGAACATGTTTTCTGATACACTGCAGCAGGAAAATTTGGATTAAAAACAGGAGAAAAATCTATGTTGTCGAGGGATCTCGAAGAGGGGCGGCCACAACCAAGAGTGATAATCTATTCGGGTAAGGGAGGAACAGGAAAAACAACCATTTCTTCTTCCACAGCAGTAGCTCTGGCGAGAAAAAACAAGCGGGTGCTCATTATGTCTTCCGACCCGGCGCATTCTCTTTCGGATGTCTTCAACATGTCTATAAGCCGGAACGAGCCTCAGAAGATCGAGCACAATCTTTACGGTCTTGAAGTCGATACGATACATGAACTGAAGAAAAACATGTCGGGATTTCAGAAGTTTGTTTCTTCTTCCTATCAAAACCAGGGTATCGATAGCGGAATGGCTTCCGAATTGACTACCCAGCCTGGGCTCGACGAGATTTTCGCATTGGGAAGACTGGTTGATGAAGCTCAGTCCGGCAGATGGGATGCGGTTGTACTGGATACTTCACCAACCGGAAACACGCTCAGGCTGTTGGCCTACCCTGAAATTATCATCGGGGGCAACATGGGTAAACAGTTTTTCAAGCTTTATAAGAGCATGTCATCCCTTGCCCGTCCGATGGGCAAGAACTCGATTCCTGATGAAGAGTTTTTCAATGAGGTCAATGTTCTCTTGAAGCAAATGGAAGATATCAACAAATTCATTCTCAGTCCTGAAGTGACGTTCAGGCTGGTTCTGAATCCCGAAAAACTTTCCATCCTCGAGACTAAAAGGGCATATACCTTCGTTCATCTTTACGGCATCAATATCGATGGAATCGTTATCAACAAGATTTTGCCGACATCGAAAACAGTCGGAGAGTATTTCGAATTTTGGGCCGATCTTCATAGCAAATATCTGATGGAAATCGATAATTCTTTCTATCCTACTCCGGTATTTCGATGCCAGCTCCAGCGTACCGAGCCGATCGGCCCGGATGCACTGCATGAAGTCAGTAAGCTGGTTTTTGGAGATCAGGCTCCTGACAAGGTGTATTATTCAGGCAAAAATTTCTGGATAGAGTCCAAAAAAAGTGTTCATGCCGAAGAGCACCTCGAAATGCTCTGCATTCGTATCCCGTTTCTGAAAGAAGCAGAAACCGTCGATGTTAAGCGGATGGGTACCGATATCGTCGTTACGGTGGATAGGGCGCAGCGTATCATTACACTGCCAAGGGCATTGTACAGCTTGGAGATGGAAAAATATGTCAGGGAAGACGATCTTCTGAGACTACTGTTCAGGGAGGTCCCGGTAGATAAAGAGGATATGGAGCTCAATGTCAACAAGAATGTGCTTAACAAGCTACGCTCGTTGAGGAAAATGAAATTCTAAAAGAGGCGCTCTAAAGCAAGTTTTCTTGGTGATACATTGTGCATTTGGCTGTATTCTTTGTATCTTCTCCTTTTAAAATATTAACTTTGCAGGGATTTTTAACCCCGGATAACTGTTAAAAGAATCAGCTTATAATATGCCTGATAAAGCGCATTACGGTCTTTTGAAAGGAAAGAAAGGGATTGTTTTCGGTCCGCTGGATGAAAGCAGCATTGGATGGCAGATCGCTCTCCACGCTTACCGCGAAGGTGCCGAAATAGCAATTTCCAATATAGCTACAGCACTGAGGTTCGGTAATATTCAAGAGCTGGCCGAGTCTTGTGGTAACGCGCCGGTCATCATGTGCGATGCGAGCAAGGATGAGGATGTCGACAATGCTTTCAAGGAGTTGTCGGAAAAGCTCGGCAGTGTCGATTTTATCGTTCACTCGATCGGAATGTCCCAGAACATCCGTAAACAGGTTCCCTATGAGGAGCTGAATTACGAGTGGTTTATGAGAACGCTGAATGTGTCCGGGATCTCATTGCACCGTTTGGTATCGTTCGCGTTGAAGAACAACGTGCTCAATGACGGCGGAAGTATTCTGGCTCTTTCCTATATCGCATCTCAGAGAAACTACTGGACTTATTCCGATATGGGAGACGCCAAGTCGTTATTGGAGTCGATAGTCAGGAGTTATGGGCCACGTTTGGCGAAACGCGGTATCAGGATCAACACGATTTCACAAAGTCCTACGTACACCAAGGCAGGGGGCGGTATTCCGGGGTTTGAAAAAATGCACGAGTACAGTGACCTGATGTCTCCGCTTGGCAATGCATCAGCAGAAGAGTGTGCAGAGTATGCCGTGACTCTCTTGAGTGATTTGACTCGCAAGGTGACCATGCAGAATCTCTTTCATGATGGCGGTTACAGTTCCATGGGGGCTACGATTCCCATGATCAGACTTGCTGACGAAGCTCTTCATGACAAGGATCTTGCTGCAAAGGTCGGCCTGGAAGATTTTTCACCCTCCAAATAATCCACCGGAGACAAGACTCACACCATCTCCGGTTTTTATTCTGCCGCGACTCGACAGTCGTCGGCATGGTATATAAAATTGTTGAAATTGCCTGTTTTTCAGGTGATGAGGGATCTGTTTTTTGCCGGCTCGTAATCAGTTACGGCCGGAAATGTTTTTTTCTCGTGACCGTTATAATAATCCAGTATAATCAGCATAAACAGAAAAAATAACAGACATGGCTACAATCGTCTATACCAAAATTGATGAGGCGCCTGCACTGGCTACCTACTCGTTACTGCCTATTATTCAGGCTTTTACCGGTGATTCCGGTGTTTCGGTTGAAACCAGCGATATCTCTCTTGCCGGAAGGATTATCGCTAATTTTCCCGAGAATCTTACCGAGGAACAGCGCATTCCCGATAATCTGACTGCACTCGGTGAACTGGCCAAGACTCTCGATGCGAACATCATCAAACTTCCGAACATCAGTGCGTCGATTCCGCAGCTTCAGGCGGCTATCAAGGAACTGCAGGAAAAAGGATATGCCATTCCCGACTTCCCTGAAGATCCGAAAACCGAAGAGGAAAAAGAGCTCAGAGCCCGCTTTGCAAAAGTCCTCGGGAGTGCTGTGAATCCGGTACTGCGTGAAGGAAACTCCGACAGGAGGGCGGCTGCATCCGTCAAACAGTATGCACAGAACAACCCTCATCGTCTGAGAGCGTGGGACAGTGGTTCGAAAGCGCATGTCGCTCATATGGATGGCGGAGATTTTTATGCGAGTGAACAGTCTGCAACCATGAACGGATCAACCGGTGTCCGTATCGAGTATGTCGATAATGACGGAAACGTAACAGTACTCAAGGAAAACGTTGCCTTGCAGGACGGAGAGGTAGTCGATACATCAACGATGAATGTGCGGAAGCTGCGCGAATTTTTCGCCAGTCAGATAGATGATGCGAAAAACAACGACATGCTGTTGTCGCTGCATCTTAAAGCCACTATGATGAAGGTATCCGATCCTATTATGTTCGGTCATGCCGTCTCGGTATTCTACAAGGATGTGTTCGACAAACACGGTGATGTTCTCAAGGAGCTCGGAGTAAATGTCAACAACGGTCTTGGCGATCTGTATGCGAAGATCCAGACTTTGCCTGCGGAGAAAAAGGCTGAAATCGAGGCTGATGTCATGGAAGTCTACAAGAATCGTCCTGCTCTTGCCATGGTTGATTCTGACAAGGGTATCACCAACCTGCATGTGCCGAATGATATCATCATCGATGCCTCGATGCCGGTAGTCGTTCGTGACGGCGGTAAAATGTGGGGCCCGGATGGTGAACTCCATGATACGAAAGCCATGATTCCGGATCGTTGCTATGCTACCATGTACCAGGAAATGGTCGAAGATTGCCAGAAGAACGGTGCCTATGATGTGTCGACCATGGGCAGTGTGTCCAATGTCGGTTTAATGGCGCAGAAAGCTGAAGAATACGGTTCTCACGATAAAACATTCGAAGCTCCTGGTAACGGGACGATCAGGGTCGTCGATGCTACAGGTAACTCGATGCTCGAGCAGAGCGTTGAACCGGGAGATATTTTCAGAATGTGCCAGGTCAAGGATGCTCCGATTCGCGACTGGGTCAAGCTTGCCGTCAACAGGGCAAAGGCTACCGGTGCTCCAGCCGTATTCTGGCTTGACAAGGAAAGAGCCCACCATATCCAGTTGATCGAAAAAGTCAACACATATCTGAAGGATCACGATACTGCAGACCTCGATATCAGGATCATGTCTCCTGTGGAAGCCATGCGGTTCTCCCTTGAACGCATCAGGCAGGGTAAGGACACCATTTCGGTGACCGGCAACGTGCTCAGGGATTACCTCACCGATCTGTTCCCGATTCTCGAGCTCGGTACCAGTGCCAAGATGCTCTCTATCGTTCCGTTGATGAATGGCGGCGGTTTGTTCGAGACCGGCGCAGGCGGTTCGGCCCCGAAACATGTCCAGCAGTTTGTCAATGAGGGACATCTGAGGTGGGATTCACTCGGTGAGATGCTTGCTCTTGGCGTATCGCTCGAGCATCTCGGTAATACTTTCGGGAACGAGAAGGCCAAGGTTTTTGCCGAGACTGTTGATCAGGCTGTCGGTCAGTATCTCGAGAACAGAAAATCACCTTCCCGTAAAGTCAATGAACTCGACAATCGTGGAAGTCACTTTTATTTTGGTATGTACTGGGCGAGAGCGCTGGCAAACCAGGATAAGGATCAAGAGCTCAAGGCCAAATTTGCAACGGTTGCTGCAGAACTTGAAAACAACGAGCAGAAGATCATCGGTGAACTCAACGGCGCACAGGGTGCTCCGGTCGATCTTGGTGGATACTTCATGCCTAATGATGAAAAAGCATCGAAAGCAATGCGTCCAAGCGAAACACTCAATGCCATCATCGACGCTATCTGATAGAAGGTCGCCGATTGTGGTATTCTTTCCTACAAGCCTCCCTCGTCAGGGAGGCTTTTTTTATAAAAACGTTTTCTTTTCTCTTGCATATCAATGCATTGCAGATCTCAACAGAATATCATTGCCGGACGCACTTGTTATTTTTAACCGAACAGGTGTATATTGTTTTTTCAAGCCCCCATTCACCCCGTGATGGGAGTGATTTGAGATTTGATAAAAGACTTTAATATAACAGGTTAGAGGCCAAGGGGGCCTTTATTATTCCTAAAGATATTCTGCAATGAAAATTTCTCGCCGTTTTACCACGAAAGGCCGTGATGTTTATGAGATGTTCGAGTACACGAAACGCTCGTCCGTACTTCGCAACCCTGATGGATCCAAGGTTTTTGAAATGAATGATGTCGAGGTTCCAAAGGAGTGGTCTCAGGTAGCCGCTGACATTCTTGCGCAAAAATATTTTAGAAAAACCGGGGTTCCGCAGCGGGATGAAAACGGTGACATTGTACTGGATGAACAGGGACAGCCTGTGACCGGTTGTGAGCATTCGATCAAGCAGGTTGTTCATCGTCTTGTGGGTTGTTGGAAGGAATGGGGAGAAAAACATAAATATTTTGACAGCAAGGAGGACGCTCAGGCATTTTATGATGAAGTTGCCTATATGCTGATCAGCCAAAGGGGTGCTCCGAATTCACCACAGTGGTTCAATACGGGTCTCAAGTATGCATACGATATCGAGGGCCCGGCCCAGGGTCACTTTTACGTCGATGGTAAGAGCGGGGAAGTCAAGGAGTCGAAGGATGCCTATTCGAGACCGCAGGCACATGCATGTTTTATACAGTCGGTCAAGGATGATCTGGTTAACGATGGAGGGATTTTCGACCTTGCCGTACGTGAAGCGAGGGTATTCAAATTCGGCAGCGGTTCAGGAACCAACTTTTCGAATCTTCGTTCATCCGGGGAAAAGCTCAGTGGAGGAGGAAGTTCTTCAGGGCTGATGAGTTTTCTCAAAATTTTCGATTCTGCCGCGGGTGCGATAAAGTCAGGGGGAACGACACGGCGGGCCGCCAAGATGGTCATCGTCGATATCGACCATCCCGATGTTGAAAAGTTTATAGAATGGAAAGCCAGGGAGGAGGACAAGGTCGCCTCACTGGTGGCCGGTTCCAGAGTCTGCTCCAGATTTCTCGAGGCGATCGTCGGCGAAGCGGTTGAAAACGGTTGTGACCGGCACAAAAACGAAAAACTGAACATCCTGATCAAAAATGCCGTAAGCCGCGGTGTTTCGATGAGTTATATCGTAAGGGTATTGTCGCTGGTTGAGCAGGGATACACAACGCTCGACTTTGACCAGTACAACACTCATTATGAGTCGGAAGCATACCAGACGGTTGCAGGTCAGAATTCGAACAATACCGTCAGGGTCACCAACGCTTTCATGAAAGCCGTTGAAAATGATGAGTTATGGGAGCTGAAAGAGCGGACGAGCGGAAAGCATGCAAAATCGGTGAGAGCGCGTGATCTTTGGGAGAAAATCGTTATGAGCGCATGGAAATGCGCCGATCCGGGTTTGCAATTCGATACGACTATCAACGACTGGCACACCGCTCCGCAAAGTGGTCGTATCAATGCCAGTAACCCTTGTTCAGAGTATATGTTTCTGGATGACACGGCTTGTAATCTGGCCAGCCTGAATCTTGGATTCTTTCTCGATGAAAAGCAGGGTACGATAAAGGTCGACGATCTGCTGCATGCAGCCCGGCTCTGGACGGTCGTACTGGAGATTTCGGTGTTGATGGCCCATTTTCCTTCCCGGGATATTGCCCGCTTGAGCTATGAGTTCAGGACGCTTGGTCTGGGTTTCGCCAATCTTGGTACCGTTCTCATGATTATGGGGATTCCTTATGATTCACCAAAAGCATTGGCGATAGCAGGGGCGATATCGGCTTTGATTACAGGTGAAGCATATAAAGCGTCAGCCGAGCTGGCAAAGGACCAAGGGCCTTTTGCCCGTTATGAGGAAAATGCTCAGGATATGCTGCGGGTTGTCAGGAATCACCGCAGAGCGGCGCACAACATGTCGGAAGAAGACTACGAAGGGCTTATGGTCAAGCCTCGCGGCATCGACTCCGAGTATTGCCCGACAAACCTATTCGAGAAAGCCGGAAAGGTTTGGGACGAGGCTCTCGAGATGGGTGAACGGCATGGTTACAGAAATGCCCAGGTCAGCGTTATAGCGCCGACTGGTACAATCGGACTGGTCATGGACTGTGATACAACCGGTATCGAGCCTGAATTTGCAATCGTCAAATTCAAGAAGCTTGCCGGTGGAGGGTATTTCAAGATCGTCAACCAGTCGGTGCACAAAGCACTTGAACGCCTTGGTTACAGTGCGAAACAGATTGACGATATCGAGAGATACTGCAAAGGGCATGGAACATTATCCGGTTGCCCCACCATCAATCGTCAGTGGTTGAAAAACAAAGGGTTTACCGAAGACAAGATCGAGACGATTGAATCCCAGCTCGAGAATGTTTTCGATATTCGGTTCGCTTTCAACAAATGGATACTCGGAGAAGAATTCTGTGAAGCGCTGGGTTTTACGGAAGAACAGCTCAACGACCAGAATTTCAATATGCTCGAAGCTCTTGGGGCTTCGAAGAAAGACTATGAGATTGCCAATGACTATGTTTGCGGTACGATGACCGTAGAAGGAGCTCCGCATCTGAAACTGGAACATCTCCCGGTATTCGACTGTGCGGGAAAATGCGGTAGCAAGGGTCTTCGTTATATCAACCACATGGCACATGTACGGATGATGTCGGCAGTTCAACCTTTTATTTCTGGTGCGATATCCAAGACTGTCAATATGCCGGCAACAGCCACGACCCAGGAAATCGCCGAGGTGTATTTCTCTGCGTGGCAGCACATGATCAAGGCGATTACCATATACCGCGACGGATCGAAACTTTCACAGCCATTGAATATCAGCAGTTATGACGATCTCGACGAAGTGATCATGCTCGGCACAGAGGATGATCTCGATGAAACCAAAGGACCGAAAGAGGTACAGGAACGGATTGTTGAAAGAATCTATCACCGATCGGAGCGTCGTTTGCTGCCGAAACGAAGGAAAGGGTATATCCGTGAAGCGTATGTCGGTGCTCACAAGGTATTCCTGAGAACCGGCGAGTACGAGGATGGTTCGCTGGGTGAGATCTTCATCGATATGTACAAAGAAGGGGCGTCGTTCAAGGGATTGCTCAACTGTTTTGCCGTACTTGCTTCCAAGGCGCTGCAGTACGGAATGCCTCTCGAAGAACTGGTGGACAGTTTCACCTTTACCAGATTCGAGCCGGCAGGCATGGTGCAGGGGCACAATGTCATCAAAAACGCCACTTCGATTCTCGATTATGTATTCCGTTCCATCGGCTACGACTATCTTGGACGTAAAGACTTTATCCATGTCAAAGCGGTTGATGAAATTTCTTCCGGTAACGCAGGATCAGAGGGAAAAGACGGAGAGGTAGGCGGACTCGATGCTTCTGGGACTGCAGTTTCCGATGCTTCTTCCACTGCAACCCGGCAGCCCGGAAAAACTGTTGCAAAAGCTGAAAAAGAGGTTTCGGGACATGTCGATACCCAGATAATCCAGGCCAAAGTTCAGGGGTATTCCGGTGAACAGTGTGAAAACTGCGGTTCAATGCGAGTCCGCCAAAACGGAACCTGTATGGTGTGCGAGGACTGCGGTATGACTACAGGCTGTTCCTGAAACGGCATTCTGTCTGCTGCGCGTTTCGAGTGCTGCGTTGGGCGGTGCTCGAAATCCTCACGTCCCGACTTGTCGGGACACTCCGGCTTTGAAGTTTATCCCGATTGTATCGGGACTCCATCCGCTTTGCATTCCGATGTAATCGGGACTCGCGACGGCAGAACTGCGGTTTGTTTCCCGGGGATGAATTCGCCGAGGTTAGGACTTTTCAACAAAGCGAAGAGAGGCAGTCTCATTATTCCTGCTTTATAAAGTCATCCTCGGGCTCGACCCGAGGATCCATCTTCCAAAAACACCAAATGAAAAACAGGGAAGTCGTCGAGAAATGGGTGGAATGCTTTAACAGAGCGGATATTGATGGATTGTGCGAATTGTATCACCAAGATGCAATAAACCATCAGGTTGTTACAGAACCTTCAAATGGCTTGGAGGAAATTCGAAAGCTCTTTGAGATTGAATTTGGACGGGCAAAGATGGTTTGTCAAGTTGAAAAAATCCATGATGCTGGTGACTGGATTATACTTGAGTGGAGTGATCCTGCCGGTTTGAGAGGTTGTGGAATCTTTCATATAATTGACAGCAGGATAGCATATCAGCGTGGATATTTCGATCAGCTTTCTTTTTTTCGCTCTCAAGGATTAGGCATTCCTGATGAATATTTAAATCTGCGGTAATATAGGGTGTCCCCTAAAAATATTCGCCGGGAAAGAGATGAATATACAAACATACAAATGCCCTAAATGTGATGGTTCACACTTCAAACGGTGGGAATTACCGCATCCACTCATTTTGCACTGGATTCTCAATCCGGCAATTGCGTTTAATGAGATTGTTCTCGGGACGCGGGTACCGAAGACTCTGTTGATTTGTCAAGATTGTGAGGAGTCCTTACTGGATCGTGGTTACGTTCCATGCCCGTCGTGTGGGGCAATGCATCCTGGCCGCTTTGCCTCTGGAATGAGAGGATTCAGGAATTGGCGGGGCTTTTCGTGCCCATCTTGCGGCAAGCCAATCCCATGTATCTGGAATGTTTTTTCCCTGCTGATTTTGCTGTTAACTTTTCCCCTCTGGTCCCTTCCGTATTATCTTTACTTCCAGAAACAGCCGTTAAAGCCACTGTTCTTTTCGGAGGAGAATAAGCGTTTGACACCCCAGCCACTTACTAAGAGGACTTGGGTATTCATGGGTGCTGCTTGGGGTGGTATTATGTGGATATTTGTTTACATACTTCCTCTGCTTACAGGCAGTGGTAATGTGCCCGGATGGGTTTCTGTTTTTATCGGGTTACCGATATCGGCACTTGGAGGATTCGCGTTTGGCTTCTTTATGTGGTTTTTCTTGGGAAGGACACCCAGCAGAAAGAAACAAGGTGAACAATCTGTTGCAACGGGGAAGTAAGGGAAGTAAGAGGGAACATCCTATAACCTAAACATGAAGTCAACCAGAACATATTGGAATCCATTGTCTGAGCAGAGTAGTGGTGAATGGGAAATTATTCCTGGTACAGATGGAAAGTTATCCCAACTGACAGTAGCAGAAGATGTCGATTCAGGTGATTATACGAGATTCACGAAGTTCAAGAGCGGTTATTCGACTAAAGATTTTGGGGCAAGGAGTCATACATATCCTGAAGAAATCTTTGTGGTTTCCGGTCGTTTATACGATGAAACGTTTGGTATGTGGCTTGAGCCGGGCTACTATGCAAGCAGACCTCCGGGCGAAGTTCATGGGCCTTTTACTGCTGATGGCGAAGTGGTGATACTGGAAATGTCATATCCTAGTCAGGATAAAACAAAGAATTGCGGTTAAGCAATAATAGGGGACATCTCTAGTGAAAGATCTAAAGACAATTTACTGACATTCAAAAATATACCCGTCACCAGCTTCGAAAAGCATGTTCCAGAGCGGCAGGTTGCTCACTGTAACAGAATCTTCTCTAAATCTTGTGATACAGTAAAAGGGGCATGTTCCCGACGGCAAAAGCCGTTAGCCATAAGGTTTATTAATTTGATGACTTTTAAAGCTAATAAACAACGTCCCCTATTTCTGCTGCGTTTGTTTGGGTGTGATGTATGAATGTGGTAAATTTTGATTAAAATTAAGAGTAATCTGTAGCGTAGATAATAATGTTAGGGTGTCTCCTGATGCCGCAGATAATGCCCCTTTTAACTCTAATCTGGCAATATAAGGAGATTGTTATGACACAGAACGTTAGAGCAAGTATAACAAGTAACACGAGTGGTATTATGTCGTCGTCCACGTTAGCTAATGCTTTAAAAACTTCATCGTTGAATGGGGGTGACTCTGTTGTTGATTACTTGAAATTAAAAAATGACTTAATGCAATTTATAAAGGTAATATCTACCTATACTGATGACAACTGGTCAACTGTTAAAAATGAGGAAACAGGTATTCCATTGTCCTATGTTGCAGCAGATTTGGGTGGTAAAGAGGCAAGGTTAGAAATTACCTATAACCCTGAAAACTATTCGCTAAAAGTTCATGAAAATGATGAGCCAAAAATACAAAAAATGGTTACAATCAGTATTTCAATTGGCGGATCGACTTTTAATAAAGCCACTCTAATCACAAGTATTAGTGCGGGTGCGCTATCGATTGCTCCATTGATTATGGGGTTTTATTTAAGAGGAGTAAGAAAAGGCATACAAAAAGCATTAGCCAGGATCGATAAAGCTCAATTTGATGTATTCCCTAATCCAGAAGAGGCAGAAGCATTAACTGAATCTGATGAAGCAGTGAGGCGAGGAGCTTATGAGGCGCTAGATGAAGCAAGAGAAGCAGAAGAGGCAGCTCTAAAAGATGTAGCTTTTGACCTAACTGTTGCTGATGGTTGTATGTTTGCAGTAGTCACTATAGCTGTTGTGGCTGGTGTTTTTTCATTTATTGCTCATACAACAAACTACACCTTTTCAATTGAAAACCGAACTGAGTATGACATTGTTTGGAGTGAACCAGAGATGAAACATGGTGACATGAATAGTGCTCCAACTGATGGCAAAGGTGGATTCGAATATACTATTCCTGCTCTTGCAAACACTTCTCCTGAAGGCTATACTCCTCAATATACTTTTACTGTTGCAAACTTCTCTTTTATCGAGAAAAAGGCTCTTTATGGTGTTACAGGGAGTATGAATCTCAAGTTTGTAGATGATAAAGGAAATACTATTGAGACAGCCAATATAGCCTTTAATATTCCATATTCTGGGGCTAATGGTATGGGATTTGCCTTTGGGGCGGATAAAGCTGGCCACGAGAATAAAGACGAGGTTGAATCATGGGAGTTATCAAATCCTAGCGGTCAACTAACTGTGAATGCTGGAATATCAGCACTTCATGGCAAACATACTCTTCCAGGTATGGATAAAGGGTATAATTACAGTTCTACCATTACATATACTCAGTCTAAAAATAGTTAAGCTGTCTCTTTTAACTTGCTTCCCTATAATCACTGTAACAAGTAGCCCCCCCGGGCGAAGTTCATGGGCCTTTTACTGCTGATGGCGAAGTGGTGATACTGGAAATGTCATATCCTAGTCAGGATAAAACAAAGAACCGCAGCCACTCAATCGCTGCAGTGGACGTCTTGACGCTCCGAATAAAAAGCCGCATGGTATCGATAATCATGGTTGAAAAAGGAGACTTGAGGTATGGAACAACGAATGAGTGTGGTGACAATCGGCGTCGCCGACTTGGAACGTTCACAGAGGTTTTACGAGCAAGGGTTGGGGTGGACTGTCGGTTATACGGGTGAGCAGATCACATTCTTTCAACTCAATGGATTGATTTTTGGGCTTTACCCAAGGGATGCATTGGCTGAAGATGCGCAAGTGCCGAATGAACGAACAGGATTTTCGGGGATAACACTTGCATATTGTGCCCGATCCAAGGAAGAAGTTGACGAAGTTCTCGAGCGGGCGGAAGATGCAGGGGCTTATATAATAAAGCCTGCGCAGGACGTTTTTTGGGGTGGGTACTCCGGGTATTTTTCCGATCCAGATGGTCATCTTTGGGAAGTTGCATACAATCCGTACTGGAAAATAGATGAGAAAGGCAACGTTTACCTGGATGCTCCTTAGCATAATGAAGGATATCCTGTCGTGCAGCAAAGGGTCGTAGAAACAGAGCGACTCTACCTCCGTGAGTTCACTCCGGAGGATGTTTCCCAACTCTTCGAGTTACATAGTGATCTGCAAGTCATGAAGTTTCTACCTGCGTCTGAGCGCGAGAATGTTTCCCTCGAAAGATCAGCGGCCACGGTGGAAGAATGTATTCGGTATTACTCGCAGAAGCCCGGATTGGGCGTCTGGCCAACGATTCTGAAGGACGGCGACAAGTTTATCGGCTGGACACTCCTCAAGAACCTGGAGGACACCGAGGAGATAGAGATCGGCTATCGGTACTTTTCTCAATTCTGGGGGATGGGTTTTTGCACGGAGATTTCCTTGGCCGTAATTGCGTATGGATTCGATGATGTAGGTTTAAAACGTATCGTCGGCATATCTCACCCGCAGAACAGGGGATCCTTACGTGTTTTCGAAAAGATAGGTCTGAAGTACGAGAAGAATGCGCACTACTACGGAATGGATGTCCTTTACTACGCACTAAACAGAGAAGGCTTCAGATGACAATTGCTTTCAACTGGTGGCTTGTCCCTCACGCAGTTGTAGTGCACATTAGGCCCCTTTTTTCCTATGTCACTCGATCAATAATCTCATGTACAGAGACGACTCATGCTTTTCGAAGCTCGTGGTGGGCGTATTTTTGAACGTGAGATGTTTGTTTTTGGTGGTTTTTTTATAGGATGTTCCCGAAAGCCAGGATAGACAGGTATGCTAATGAATAATAAAGTATGCTGTTACGGCCAATAATTTTAGGCTTTTTTCGTTTCAGGCGCCGGTCAATTTTTTTGGGATCGGAGAATTGGCAATCGTTTTTCTTTCCCTGATTGTTATGTCAAGCTTTGTCGCTGATTTCAACAACCGGTTCACCAGAAGAGATTAATGCAACAGTTTTTTCGAGAGAAGAGCTCAGAATGTCTCTCATTTTCCGGTTAGAGAAGTATTACCGCAAGTAATCCAGATGATTGATGGAGGGAGGTTGGTAGAGTCATGCTGCAATTACAGGGTGGTCCAGTTTACGGCTTGCGTACTTGAGCGCAGCCACGATGTCTTCTTTTTCGATATCAGGTAATTCTTCGATTATTTCGTCGTAAGAAAGCCCCGCAGCCAGCAAATCCAATATATCGACCACTCGTACTCTTAAACCTCTGATACACGGACGGCCTCCGCATTGTTCAGGGTTGATTGTTATTCTTTTTGACCATTCATTCATTGTTGTATCATCTACGTTATTTTTAAAAGTAGTGAAAAAAGTAAACATGCATACTAATTTCGGTTCTCAACACGTAAGGAGCTTGAGAAACATCCGTAACCTCAATTAGTCACAGTGAGCTTTTATTCATTAGGACGTGGATCTCGCTGAACAAACCACTTCTTCTCCGCAAAACTCTATTGAGAGCAATTTGCTTCTAAGAAGACACCGGTCTGTAACCTTTCGCTGCATTGGTAAACGTGGCTTCCTGGAGAGACTGGTCGTTAATTCTCCAGGTTTTCGACGGATGGTGCCGCGCAAGTTCGTAGTCGTGTGTGGCGATGATGACCGCGATTCCTTTCTGATTGATCTTTTTGAGATATTCAAGAATTTCGAGTGATGTATCGGGATCCAGATTTCCTGTGGGTTCGTCGGCGAGAATTGCAATGGGTTCACGGACGAGTGCACGGGCGATGGCTACCCGTTGCTGTTCTCCGCCCGAAAGGTTCAGCGGCATCTCTTTTGCCGCGTGTTCGAGACCGACTTCTTTCAGCGCGGTCATTACTCTTTCTTCTATGAGCCGGTTTTTTGTGTTGGTGACCTTGAGGACAAACGAGAGATTTTCGAATACCGTGCGGTCTTCGAGAAGCCGAAAATCCTGAAATACGATACCCAGTTTCCGGCGAAGGTGCGGGATATGTCGTTTTTTCATGGAGGAGGATTTATAACCGCCGATGGTGACCTCTCCTCTCGTCGGTTTTATTTCCATGTACAGCGCTTTGAGCAGTGTTGTTTTTCCGCTGCCGCTTTTCCCTACGATATAGACGAGCTGGCCGGGTTCAATGGCAAGATTGACATCCTTGAGGATCAGCTTTTTTCCAAGCTCCAGATCTACGTCGATAAATGAAATCATGAGTGTACGTTGAATTGTTGAGTTGTTGATCTGTTTGCTCCGAAATGTCGGGGTTGGTGATTTTTTGACTTATTCTCCTCTGTTGTCCGTAATTTGTTCCGCCAATACGGCTGCTTCGGTAAAGCTTCTCGGCGATGCTTTACCAAGTCCGGCTATGTCAAAACCCGTTCCATGGTCAGGGGAGGTACGTACGATGGGAAGTCCGGTAGTGACATTGATACCGGTTTCAAATGAGAGAACCTTGAAAGGCAGCAGCCCCTGGTCATGATACATCGCAACGACAGCATCGTATTTGCAGTACATGCCTGCTCCGAAAAAACCGTCGGCAGGAAACGGTCCCTCGATGCATTCTTTTTCGGCGAGTCTGTTGATGCAGGGGGAAAGAACCGTTTCTTCTTCAGTGCCCATGACTCCACCGTCCGAGGCATGTGGGTTGAGGCCGAGAACCGCTATCCGGGGAGAAGCAATATTGAAATCCGTGTGCAGAGAACGCGACAGCCTGAGCAGAAAGCTTTCGAGATCCATCGAGCGCACGAGTCCGGGTACGGACAAGAGCGGTACATGAATGGTTGCAAGCGCAACGGTAAGCAGTGATGTCCGGTCATGGAAGAGCATTATCGGATTCGGGGTGTTACAGAACTCGGCAAGAAAGTCGGTATGCCCGGTATTGGCATACCCTGCTTCAGCAATCGCTTCCTTGTGGATCGGGGCGGTTACCATGGCCCGGCTTTTCCCTTCGAGACATAAGCTGGCAGCTGTCTCTATGGATTTCATCGCAATATGTCCCGCTTCGGATGAAATCGCTCCCGGTTTTATGGGATTTACGGGTTCGGCTACGCTGATCAACGGGAGCACATCGTCAGGAATTTTTGGCGCATTAACCAGATCCCGGTATGATTTGAACTCGGCTATTTTCACTGCGAGACCAAGTTGCCGGTTATAATACCGCAGTGCCTCCGCGGAACCGAACACGAGCGGTTTACACGAGCTGTGATCGATCTCCTGAAAACTTTTCAGAATGATTTCAGGACCTATCCCGTGAATGTCACCGATTGTCCATGCGGTAAACATCGTTACAAGCGTTTATAGGCGTTGACGATTTTCTCATCTTTTTTCACTCCCTTCATCGCAAGCCAGAATAACAATGGCTCAGGAAGAAGAACAAAAAATCCGGCTCCGGGAGAGTGTTCGATACCTGAACCGAAACTCAGGTCGAGCTTCTGGTTCATGAAATGCGCTGCGGTAAGGCCGGAAAGTAGATCGACAAGGAAAAGCAGAATCAGTACAACTATCAGTGTGCTTTGAAGGCTCCTGTTTTTGTATAAGAAAATGGCGGCAATCGATACTATACCGGTGACGGGAGAAACGATACTTGAAACATAAAGGCTGAATACGTGAATGACACCTGCATCGGCAAGTGGTCTGAAATCCAGTAAAAAGAGCGGTGTTTCCGCGGCAAAATACCAGAAAGGGAAAAACGAACTTGAAAAAGCGAAAAGAGCAGCTGTAAGAAAATAAAAGCTTTGCATTCGCGCTAACATAATAATCAGGAGTTTAAGCTTGTGGAAACTGAATGAAACGGTCCGAAAACATGAGCACAGAAAACGAACTATAACAGATTTTCTTTCTATCGGTTATCAGTTGTATGCACCTGCTGATGCGATCGGATAATGGAATATAAGCATTCACTTTGTAAGACTGTCGAGCGTGTCGAGGATCTTTTGGGCGACTGTTTGTGAGGCGCCGAGTCGGTTTCGAACGTAGTTTCCGGCTATAGTGCCCTGTTCCGCTCTTTTCAAGGGATTGTCGACGAGTTTCTGTAATGTTTCGAGAAGAGACGGTGCGTCAAGGACTTCCGTTGCGCCCCCTGTCGCTACCAACGCTTCAGCTTCGGGAGAATTGTGGTGCTTCGGGCCGAAAAGGACGGGAATACCGTATACGGCAGGTTCAAGGGTGTTGTGGACATTGATGCCGAACCCGCCGCCGACGTAGGCGATTTTCGCAAGAGCGTAGAGTTCGGCGAGCAAGCCGATACTGTCGATGATGAGAATACGATCTGCAGTAAAATTGTCGGGTAGCGAAGAAAATCGGGTAAAAGGAAGCCCGGCGGAGTCAAGGTCGCTTTCGAGGCGGATGATATTGTTTTCGGATACATCATGGGGGGCGATGATCATACTGAGATGTTCTGCCAGCGATACACAAGCGGGAAGAAGCAGGTTTTCATCTTTTTCCCAGGAGCTTCCGGCAACTAGAAGCGTCTTTTCCGCATAAAGCTTTTTCAGATGGCTGATTCTGTCCGTGTTACGGCTTCGTAACAGTACCTGGTCGAACCTGGGATCACCCGCGGTGACGGCACTATCTTTCCCGAACGTTTCCGTGAACCGTGTACGGTCTTCATCCGAGACCGTGTAGATCGTGTCGAAAAGGGAGAAAACATAACGATAAAACTGACGGATGAAGGGTTTGAAGTAGTTTGAATGCTCCTGAAGAACAGCGGCGGCAAGAATAAGGGTCGCTCCATGCCGTTTTGACACATGAAGATGGTTCGGCCAGAGATCGTATCGCATTACCACGAGTACATCCGGCCTGATCAGTGCAACGGTTCGCTCTGCATTTTTCTTTGTATCGACCGGATGATAAAACACTGCTTTGGCATCAGGGTAGTTTTTATAGACGGTGTAACCCGAGTCGGATTGAAACGATATGAATATCAGCGTATCCGGACGGGCTCTTTTTACTTCGGCTATGATCGGTCGAGCCTGCTCGAACTCTCCGGCAGAAGCCGCATGTATCCAAATTCTGGGGCTCGGGTCTGTCGTATTCGCTGCTGCTTCAAGTTCTGTGAAAAGGTTTTTCCTCACGAAGAAAAAAGTCTGCAGTTTCGGTAATGCCCTGCTGAATAATTTCAGAGATCCTGCTAAAAACGGTACTATTGTGTTGTAGAGAAATAGCTGCGGTGCCATGGTCATGTTAGCTCTGATGGAGAACGATCTCTTTGGTATTACCTAAACTGAGCGTCCCGATTCGTCGGGATGCTCAATAATAGCAAGTTTATTGAAAACAGTCTTATATACTGTTCGAAAAGAGTTAAAGAACCGTATTTGTTAAAATCCTTCGGGATTGTCGGTCATACCGAACCTGATTCGTTACAGGTGACTTTCGTCCCGACTGGTCGGGATACAGTGTCATTTCTTTCGTCTTGCATCTTCTGCATGATCGACAATCGATAAATTTAGGTATCACTATAAACTGGAATTTCAAAGCCTGTACCGTACTGTGTCCTACATGTTCCATGAACACGTCGCAGATATCCGGCTGGAGGTAAGCCGTGCAATCTTTTCCCGGTCTTTTCGCTGAATCGATGAATGCCGTTGCCCTGAACGAAGCTTATGCCGGGCAAACAGGAAAAGGGATTCGGCTTGCAAAACCTGTTCTTGATATCTGAATATGAAAAAAAGGATTTTTATCGCAATGCCTGCTGACGATGAGCTTCAGTCGAGAGCCTCTACTTTCAGGGATGCCCATTGCAAGCTTCCGGTTCGCTGGGTTCCCCTGGATACTCTCCATGTTACCCTGATACCCCCCTGGTATTGTGATGATGTAGAGGGGATTTTCGGAAAACTGCACGACCTTCTCGATGCCTTCAAGGCTTTCGATGTGTGTTTCAGTACAATATCGGTCGGGCCGACGCTCAGGAAACCCCGTCTGATCTGGGCATCGGGTGGCGTTCATGATGGTTTGGGTAAACTTCAGGAAAAACTCTCATGCCTTGTCGAACCGAGTTTCAGCCAGCTGGAAAGGGCTTTTCTGCTGCATGTCACCCTTGCCAGGATAAAAAAAAACCAGAAGATATGTCTGGTTCCCGAAATCATAGACTGGAAGGTTACGTTTCATTCTGTTCGCCTCTACGAGTCGATACTGCGTCCTCTTGGAGTTGAGTACCGGATCTTGTGTGAGGTTGAACTCGGAGCGGAATAAAAACGTATATTACAGGTGGTGCGGGAAATCTGCTGCAAGTGAAAAACCCTATGTATATTGCCGAATCAGCCTCTCCTGAACACCAAGCTCGAAAAACCAAGGAGGATATACCCCATGAAACTGCATACGGTCATTTTGGCACTGGTCTTGTTTGTCGTGGTCTTGTTTGCCGCAATAAACTGGGAGCTTTTCGCTCGACAGGACAGCATCAATTTCATTTTTGTCACCGTCGAAGCCCCTCTGGGATTTATCATGCTGGGTACGGTTGGGATTTTAAGCGTTATTTACCTCCTTTTTATCGGAAGGTTGGAAGTCGCTTCAATGTTCGAAGCTCGTAAATGCAGCAAGTCGCTCGAAGAGGCGCGTGAACTCGCTTTAAGCAAGGAAAAGAGCCGTATCACCGAATTGCAGAGCGCGCTTTCAGGACAGATAGATGCATTTAGGGAAAAGTTCGATGCATTGGAAAACAGGATCAAGGGTGTCGAAAGCAAGTTCAACGGCACCGAAAGCAAGATAGATGATATCATAAAGCGATTTGACGAAGAGGGTGTTTTTATTGTTCGTAATGAAGAGAAGAAAAAACCTGACAATGCCGACACCCAAAGCGATGAGGCATAGCATAGGGATGATGGTTTGAAATGAATAGAGTGACCTGTTAGTGTTTTGTATGATTAATTCGTACAATAAGCAGTGTCTCGGTCGCTGTGCTCAAGACAATACCGATGAAATCTCGAGTATCAGTGATGGAGAAAAAGGGAAGCAGAGCGACGAGAAACCTTTCTCATAGACGCCTTCCTGATATTTTACATCAACTTGCGGACATTACGAAAAAGCTCCTGTTACCGGTATTACCCTGTCGCATTGCTGTTTTTCAGGTTGTCCTCATACCAGGAGATAGATTTTAATGACGAAAAAACATGTTCCGCCAACCGGGTTCAGAGACCTTGGGCTTTCAGATCAGGTTCTCGGGGCTCTCGATGCTGTGGGTTACGAAACACCTACCCCCATTCAGCTTCAAACCATTCCAATTATTCTCGAAGGGGGAGATATTCTCGGCCAGGCTCAGACCGGTACCGGGAAAACGGCTGCATTTGCATTGCCGTTGCTTTCGACAGTCGATCTGTCCAAAGCTGAACCTCAAGTGCTGGTGCTCACCCCGACACGAGAGCTTGCGATACAGGTTGCCGAAGCCTTTCAGCGATACGCAGCCTGTATGGATGATTTCCATGTTCTCCCGATTTACGGAGGACAGGACTACAGTGGTCAGCTTCGGCGGCTGAAACGGGGAGTGCATGTCGTGGTCGGGACACCGGGAAGGGTTATGGACCATATCAGGAGAAAAACTCTTGTTCTTGACAGGCTGAGAACCCTCGTGCTCGACGAGGCTGACGAGATGCTTCGCATGGGTTTTGTAGACGACGTCGAGTGGATTCTCGACAAGACACCCGCCACACGGCAGGTGGCGCTGTTTTCGGCAACCATGCCTGCTGAAATTCGTCGTATTTCGAAGAAATACCTTCGTGACGTTTCGGAAATCGCGATCAAGGCGAAGAGTTCTACAGTCGAAACGATAACACAGCGATTTCTTCCTGTTTCAGGTCAGCACAAGCTCGATGCACTAACCCGTATTCTCGAGATCGAGCATTTCGACGGTATAATACTTTTTGTTCGTACAAAGACCGCCACACTCGAGTTGTCAGAAAAGCTGAGGGCGAGAGGGTATGCTGCTGCGGCACTCAACGGTGATATGGTTCAGAAGCATCGTGAAAAAACCATCGGACAATTCAAGGATGGCGAGTATAACATACTCGTTGCAACAGATGTGGCCGCAAGAGGTCTCGATGTCGAGAGAATAAGCCATGTCATCAATTATGATATTCCGACCGATACGGAAAGCTATGTCCACCGTATAGGTCGAACCGGCCGTGCAGGGCGAAGCGGTGAAGCGATTCTTTTCGTTACCCCTCGTGAAACATCGATGTTGCGAACGATTGAAAAAGCCATCAGGAAACGTATCGAAAGGATGGAGTTGCCATCGACCGAAAGTATCAACGACAAACGTATAGCACGTTTCAAGCAGCAGATCAGCGATACGCTTTCGACGGCAGATCTCGGTTTTTTCCGTGATCTTGTCGAGTCATATTGCTATGAGCACGAAGTGACAGCTATCGATGCGGCTTCTGCTCTGGCAAGTCTCTATCAGGGAGACAGCCCCTTGCTCATATCGGCAAAACCGCAAAAGCCTTCGCGGCAGAAAAAGGGTGGAATCTCTTCCGTAGATACCGGTAACAAGCGTTTTCAGCGGGAAAAAGATCCGCTTTACGAGGCTATCGATTATGAGCGGTACCGTTTGGAGGTGGGTGAGAAACATGGGGTGAAACCGGGGAACATCGCCGGTGCGATCATCAATGAAATCGGTGTCGACAGTGAAGCGGTAGGCCGGATCAGCATCTTTGATGATTACAGCACGGTTGAACTCCCTGAAGGCATGCCGAAGGATGTCTTGAGAGAACTCGGTAAAGCGTGGGTATGCGGTCAGCAGCTCCGTGCATCGAGGCTTTCAAAAGATTTTGGCGGCCGGAGAAAGCTTTCCGTAAAAGACAAGCGGAAACCGAAAAAGCGGACCAAACGTATATCCAGAGTCAAAGGTAAAAGAGGTTGATAGTGCTGCGGAGAAGGTTTTTTGCACGATAAACCGAATCTGTATTATTTTGTACAAGAGCCTACGGTATAAAAATCTCTTTTACAGGTTTCGGTTATGGATACACGAAAAGATGTTACCGAGAACTCCTCGAAAAGATTCAGCAATTCCCAGGTATTTGCCATTGGTCTCGGAATTTTTTTTGTTACGGTTGCGATAACGCTGCTGGCTTTACGTTTTTTCTTTTTTCCCGCACCGTTTGCACCGGTCGAGCTCAGTGAGCGTGAAAAGCTACAGCTTGCCGGAAAACTCGATAAAATAGAGCAGGCGAGTGGTTTATCGCTTGAAGATATGTTTGGCGCTGTAAAGGATGAGGAACTGACTGCTGACGGATTGCTCAAACCTGAACCCTACAGTGAAGAGGAAGGCAGTCGTGAAATCTACCTCTCGGAGCGAGAACTGAATGCTCTTCTGGCCAACAATACCGAACTCGCCCAAAAAGCGGCTATCGATCTTTCCAGAGATCTTATCAGCGCGAAACTATTGGTGCCGGTCGATCCTGATTTTCCAATTCTCGGTGGCAAGACAATCAGGGTACGCGCCGGCCTCGAGTTCGCTTTTCGAGAAGGCAGGCCGGTTGTGAAGCTCAAAGGGATAAGTCTTATGGGGGTGCCGTTGCCGAATGCATGGCTGGGAGGTATCAAGAATGTGGATCTTGCCGAGGAGTACGGTTTCTGGAGAGGTTTTTCAGGTGGTATCGATACGTTGGCCATTAGAGAAGGAAAAGTGTTCGTTCGATTGAAGGAGTGATATTCAAAGTTATGAAGCGTTAGGATCCTTATGTCGTTACAGTCTGTTGAACTCCTTGTTCCGATTATCCAAACAGCGATTGGACCGGTTATTCTCATATCCGGACTGGGGCTGCTGTTGCTGACCATGACCAACCGGCTTGGAAGAATAATCGATCGCTCCCGGTCTTTGTCCTGCGATCTCGATGCTCCTGAAGCTGCTCTCAGGAAAAGGGCTTCCATGGAAATCGATATCCTTTGGGCGAGAGCACGACTCATCCGGTTGGCGATTATGCTTGCATCCTTCAGCTGCCTTTTCGCTTCCCTCCTTGTGATCGTTCTGTTTCTTTCACCGCTCGTTTCGCTCGATCTGCCGTTACTGCTTTCTTTTTTGTTTATTTCCAGCATGGTCTGCCTGATTTGCTCCCTGCTGTTTTTTCTTCTCGATGTCAACAGAACCCTGGCCGCCTTGAAAATTGAATTGGAGAGTCACAAGGCCCGCCACTGTTCAGATTCTTCTGTATTACCATGAAAACATTTCTCGATTGTATCCCTTGTTTTATGAACCAGGCCTTGAAAGCCGGACGTTTCGCAACTGAAGATGAGAAAACCCTCAAGGATTTGCTTGCTGTTACAGGTGAAATGGTGCGCGAGATATCTTTTGATATGACTCCTCCTGAAATCGGCGACAGGATATATAAAGAGGTACGCCGACTGACCGGTGTAGACGATCCCTTTCTCAACGTAAAAAAAAAGAATATTCGGGAAGCCCTGGAGCTATATCCGGAGGTGAAAAAAAAGGTGGAAAACTCGTCGAACAGGCTGATGGCGGCAATTCGGATGGCAATAGCCGGTAACATCATTGACCATGGTGTCAATCGGAACTTTGATATTGCTGCTATGGTCGAACAGTGTATGCGGCAGGATTTTGCAATCTGTGACTTTGCAGCTTTTATCGAGAAACTGAAGCGTACTTCATTTGTCTTGTATATAGGGGATAATGCCGGAGAATCTGTTTTCGACAGACTGCTGATACAAGTGCTCGATAAACCGGTGATTTACGTGGTGCGTGAAGTTCCGGTGATCAATGATGTGACTATGGAAGATGCGCTTCTTTCAGGTATAGAAGGCGAAGCCGAAATCATTTCGTCAGGTTCGACGGCACCTGGAACATTGCTGGATCGCTGTAACAAAAGGTTCCTTGACTTGTTTCATTCTGCGGACCTGATCATCAGTAAAGGGCAAGGGAACTATGAGGCGCTTTCCGGGAAAGGAGAAAATATTTTTTTCATGCTGCGGGCGAAGTGTCCCGTGATCGCATCGCATCTCGGGGTGGACGTGGATGATATTGTTTTGAAAAACGGTTGACCGAAAGCGGCAATCATGGAAATAGAGTTTTACGGAGCTACCGGCAGAATTACGGGTTCCTGTCATATCGTGAGGATAAACGGCCGCCGGATTCTTCTCGATTGTGGCCTTGTTCAGGGTCTGCCTGAAGAAGAAGCCTTGAACAGAGAGGATTTTCCTTTTGATCCCAGGGCGATAGATGCCGTGGTGCTGAGCCATGGTCACATCGACCACTCCGGAAGATTACCGTTACTTGTGAAAAGGGGGTTCAGGGGGCCGGTTTACACCCATCCTGCCACCAGAGATCTCGCTCTTGTTCTCTTACAGGACTCGGCCAGGCTCAACGAACGGGATACGGATTATGAAAACAGAATCAGGCAGAAAAAAAAGCAGCCGCTTATCGATCCTCTTTACAGCGTAGAAGATGTTGTCGAAACGATAAATGTGATGCAGGGGTTGAGATACGGGGTGAAAAAAGAGATCTTGCCCGGTGTGGTGCTGCGGTTTCAGGATGCCGGTCATATTCTTGGTTCAGCAATGGTCGAACTCTGGCTTTCCGAAAACGGCAGGACGAAAAAAGTGGTTTTCAGCGGTGATGTTGGTCAGTACGATACGCCTATTCTCCATGATCCGTCTGAAATAGCCGATGCTGATGCGGTTATTGTCGAAAGCACCTATGGAGACAGGCTTCACAAAGAAAAAGAGCAAACCTTGCAGGAGCTTGCCGGGATTATCGGCAGTGCCTCCCATGAAAAGGGAAATATTCTGGTTCCGGCATTTTCAATCGGGAGGAGCCAGGAACTGTTGTATCTGTTCGGAAAATACGGCAAAGAGTGGGGGTTGGAGCGGTGGCAGATTTTTCTCGACAGCCCAATGGCTATCGAAGCCAGCCGAATATACTGGGACTATCCTGAGCTGTACGACGAAGAAGCCACCAAGTTTCGCCGTCGAATTCACGAGATGCCGAAACCCCGTAATCTCCGTTTTACCCGTCACTCGAGTGAATCCAAGGAAATCAATGCAATAGAGCATGGAGCGATTATCATTGCCGGGAGTGGTATGTGTAACGGTGGAAGAATCATTTACCATCTCAAGCACAATATCGGCCGTCCTGAATGTCATGTTCTCATCACGGGCTATCAGGCTGCCGGTACGCTTGGCAGGGAGCTTGTCGAGAGAGCTGAGACAGTTCGTATTCGCGGCGAAACGTTCAGGGTTGAAGCTGCTCTTCATACGGTCGGGGGACTTTCCGCCCATGCAGACCAACGTGATCTGTTTCGCTGGTTGAAAGGATTCGTTACGGCTCCACACGTCTTTGTCGTCCATGGGGAGCAACAGGTAAAACAACATTTCAGTGCATTGTTGCGAAGCGAACTTGGTTTGCGGGCACGTGTACCAGAGCCAGGAGAAACAGTGCGGTTATAGCGGTTTTGCAATCAATCGTAAAAGGAGATATCGGTCATGCGTGCTTTAATTGTTTCCGTGTTGTTCCTGCTTTTTCTCTCTGGTCCGGTTTTTGCCGAATCAGCCGAAACACTGATTGAGCAAGGTAGAGAGCGCTATGACCAGGAAGAGTATCACCAGGCTCTCGAGAGTTTCAATCGTGCCATCAAAGCCGATTCTCGAAATGCAAAAGCGAATTACCATCGTGCAAAAGCATTGTACAAACTCGAAAAATATTCTGAAGCACTCGAAAGTTTCAACCGAGCTGTTTCTCTTAAGAACGATTATCACAAGGCATATTACCGAAGAGGGAAAACCTACTATAAACTAGGGCGTTACAGCGAGGCGGTAGCGGATTATACCAAGGCGATCGAGATCAGGGATGATTATGCCAAGGCGTTCTACCGTAGAGGGCTTGCGAGACTTGCGATGGAAGATACCACGGGTGCCTTGAAAGATATCCGGGATGCAGCACAGCTCGGAAAGTCCAAGGCAGTTGAGTTGCTTGGAGAAATGGAACGGCAGAACTGAATGAGTGCTTTCTCGTTGAAAAAAGACGACTTGCAGAGAATTTGCTGTGCGCCTATCCTCTGGGATGAAAGGTTTTATGCACTTCCTTGACGAAAGAGCGGTCGATATGGGTATAGATCTGTGTGGCGATGATGGAACTGTGACCGAGCATTTCCTGGACAGCCCGAAGGTCTGCACCACCTTCCAGCAGGTGTGTGGCAAAGGTGTGGCGAAGCGTGTGTGGGCTTATTTTTTTTGTGATCGCAGCAACTGCGCTGTATCGGCGAACAATGGTGTAAGCCGACATTCGGGAGAGCTGTTTACCCCGAGCATTGAGAAACAGATAATCTCCGGACTCCGGTTTTGAGATATTCAACCGCAAATCCTGCTGATAACGTCTTACCCACTCGGTTGCGCTACGGCCGACCGGAACGAGGCGTTCCTTTGACCCTTTACCGAAAATTCGGGCAAAACCGGCGTCGAGATAACAATTGCTTTGCTGCAGGTTGACCAGTTCGCTTACACGAACGCCGGTTGCATAGAGAAACTCGAGCAATGCCTTGTCCCGTAAACGGTATTTTCCGGGAGGATCTTCCTGCATCGGAGCATTGATGAGCCTGAAAACTTCGTCAACAGTCAATACTGTCGGCAGATGCTGAGCGGGTTTTGGTTGATGAAGGTTTTCCGTTGCGTTGATTTCGATGATGTTTTCGCGTACGAGGAACTTGTGGAAAGAGCGGATGGCGGAAATGTTTCTTGCCACTGAACGCGCTTCCAGTCCTGCATCGTGAAGCTCGACAATGAAAGATTGTATGTGGGTAAGGGTGATTTCTGCAATCGTTTTTTTGATGGCCTCTGCATACAGAAGGTAGCGGTACAGATCGTTAACGTAAGATGCTATCGTGTGTTGAGAAAAATTTCTTTCGAGCGTCAGGTAGTTGACAAAGCTTTCAAGATGACTGCTGTATGGTTCTTTCAAGGCTTGCATTACGGGTGAAGTCAAAATTCAGAAGTAAAGAAAGCATACCATGTTTTATGTCGATTCTTTGTGCTCATACAAGCAAAAGCTGTTATGCTCTTGCTGTTCAACGGTCCCGGCATTTCGGACTCGACACTTCAACGTTTCTTTCTCAAGCGTTGTGCAAAGCCGCCATCAAAGCCTTCGTGCTGTCCCGGTAGGGTCAGAAAGGAACCGGGGTGAGCAGTTTTCTGCTCGCGGAAGATAGCCTGAAACGTTTCTGGCGGCGATTCTCTTGAAAAGTCAGGATGGCTTTTCAGGAAGCGTTCTATCTGAAGAGCGTTTTCCTCGGGTTCCACGGAACATGTGGCATACACCAGAACTCCTCCTGGCTTCAGTATATCTGCAGCATGGTCCAGCAGTTCCGACTGCAGGAGCGTCAGCTCCTTGAGCTTTTCGGGTGACATTCTCCAGCGAAGTTCCGTTTTTTTTCCCAGAACACCGGTTCCCGTACATGGAGCATCGAGGAGTACCGCATTCGGAGGTTTTTCCGGGCGAATTGTCCTTGCGTCCGCAACAACAGTTCGTATGATCGTTATGTCGAGCGTATTGGCTCGTTGTATGATTTTTCTACACTTGTTGGGGTAGCGGTCCACTGCGATCAGGGTACCTTTGTTCTGCATCATTTCAGCGAGGAACGTGGTTTTTCCTCCCGGAGCGGCGCACATATCCAGTACGGTATCTCCAGGCAAGGGGCCCAGCAGCAGGCAGGGGATAGCCTGTGTCGGGTTCTGCACAGTCAGCAGCCCAAGGTGGATGAAAGGCTTACACGCATCGAAATCTCTTGTGAGGATGAACCGCTTTTGCATGCAAGTGCTGAAAGCAACCGATGCATCTTTCAAAGCGGCAAACATGGTTTCAGGGGAGGTTTTCAACGTATTGATGCGTAGTGCTGTCAGAGGCGATGCATTATTGCAGCGAAGCATCGATATTGTTTGCTCTTCACCGTATGTGTCCAACCATCGTTCGACAAGCCATTGCGTATGCGACTGTTCTATCGAAAGCCGTTTAGAAAGCGGCATTTTTTCGAGCGTTTCATTGAAGGTCGAAGCTGGTTCGGATGCGATTTTGCGGAGCACTCCGTTAACGATTCCGCTGATGTGTCGCCCTTTGTATTTTCTTGCGAGTTTGACGCATTCGTCGACAGCGGCCCAGCCAGGTATTTTATCGAGGAACAGCAACTGGTAGGTGCCGAGGCGCAAAATGTTCTGCAGTACCGGGGCAGCTTTCTTGAAATCATGATGATAGTGAAGGCTTATCATGAAATCGAGTTTCAACCTGAAACGCAGAGTACCGTTGACGAGTTCTGTGGCAAGAGACCGGTCGTTTTTGTCGGGGTTGTGTTTATCAAGCAACCGATGGAGTGACTGTTCGGACTTGATGTTGTTTTTTTCCGTTTCCTGTAATGCCAGGAGTGCTATCTCTCTTGCTTGCATGAAAAAGTGACAGATTCATGAAATGGTAGTTTCACATTGCTCCGAAATAACGAGCATACGTACAATAAAACAATTTATTCGAGGTACAGGCGGTTTGTAAAATAATATTCTCTGTTGTAGATTGAGACCAACCAGAGTAGTTCTTTCTCTACGAGTTTATAAGCTATCATCCAGAAAGGTGGAGGGACTGGCCCTGAGAAGCCTTGGCAACCGTCGTTAGTGATTGGTGCCAAATCCATCCCGGACAGAGAGTGCGGGGAAGATGATCGTATGTACATGCTGTGTATTCATACCATTTTCCAATCTTCGTTCTAATTTCTCTTTCTGATTCCAGCTTAGAGGATGATTGCATGAAATCATCTATTAGCGTCTATCATGAATCAGCCATATTCCTCCTACCGGTTTGAAACACTCCAGGTTCATGCAGGACAGGAGCCAGACCCGGCAACGAACTCCTGTGCAGTTCCAATCTATCAAACAACATCGTACGTGTTCGACAGTCCGGAGCACGGGGCGAATCTGTTTGCGCTCAAGGAGTTCGGCAATATCTATACCCGACTCATGAATCCCACTACGGATGTGCTTGAAAAACGACTTGCTGCGCTCGAGGGAGGTAAAGCGGCGCTTGTCGTTGCGAGTGGTCATTCAGCGCAGTTCATAGCATTGAGCAATATCTGTGAAGCCGGTGATTCAATCGTATCTTCCAGTTTTCTGTACGGTGGGACGTACAATCAGTTCAAGGTGTCTTTTTCACGACTTGGGATCGATGTCAGGTTTGCAGAGGATCTTCAGCCGGAAACGTTCGAAGGTCTGATCGATGAAACGACAAAAGCCATCTATCTCGAATCGATAGGGAATCCCGCTTTTCATGTCCCTGATTTCGAAGCGGTTGCACATGTCGCACATACAAACGGTATTCCTTTGATTGTCGATAACACGTTCGGTTGTGCCGGCTATCTCTGCAGACCTCTCGATCACGGCGCCGATATCGTGGTTGGTTCTGCAACGAAATGGATTGGCGGGCATGGTACTTCCATGGGTGGGGTCATCGTCGATGCAGGGGCTTTCGACTGGAGGAATGGAAAGTTTCCTTTTTTTACAGAGCCTTCACCAGGTTATCACGGTCTCAAGTTTCACGAAACATTCGGTGAGCTTGCTTTTATCATCAGGGCGAGAGTCGAAGGGTTGCGGGATTTCGGGCCGGCTATCAGCCCGTTCAATTCGTTTCTTCTGCTTCAGGGACTCGAAACCCTGTCGCTCAGGGCACAGCGCCATGCCGATAACACCTTGGCTCTCGCTCTCTGGTTACTGGAACATCCGGCAGTTTCCTGGGTAAACTATCCAGGTCTTCCAGATCATCCAACGCATGAAAATGCAAAAAGATATCTTGCCAATGGTTTTGGTTGTGTTCTGACGTTCGGTGTTGAAAAGGGATATGAAGGAGCCATCGAGTTCATCGACAGTGTTACACTCGCCAGTCACCTTGCCAATGTCGGTGATGCAAAAACATTGGTTATTCATCCTGCATCGACGACACATCAGCAGCTCAGCCAGGAGGAACAGGCTGCTGCCGGAGTCGGCAGGGATATGGTCAGGGTTTCGGTCGGTATCGAGCATATCGATGATATAAAGAGTGATTTTGAGCAAGCCTTTTCAACATTGTGAGAAAAGGTTGGAGGAAGTCGAAAAAAGAAAAGCGGTATGTCCTGAAAGGGATACATGAAAAGGTTTTCCCAATTTGAAAACGAATAATCGGGGATGGAGTATATCGATAGCATATCTGAAAAGACAGGATTTTTTGTCAGTCGTAAACCTTTCAGCCTCGAGCTCGGGGGTGAACTGCCGGAAACGACTATAGCGTATCGCACCTGGGGTACTTTGAACCGGGAGCGAAACAATGTAGTGCTCATCTGTCATGCATTGACCGGTTCGGCCGATGCCGATGCCTGGTGGGACGGCATGTTCGGTGAGGCGATGGGTTTCGACGATACTGAAGATTTCATTATCTGCAGCAATGTACTCGGCAGTTGCTACGGTACGACCGGACCGCTTTCCCGCAATCCCCTGACCGGCAGACGTTACGGGCCTGATTTTCCTGCGGTGACTATCCGTGACATGGTGAGGCTTCAGCGGTTGTTGCTCGATGAACTGGGCATCCGGCAGGTGAAGCTGGTTGTCGGAGCATCACTTGGTGGAATGCAGGTTCTCGAATGGGGATTCATGTTCCCTGAAATGGTTCGTGCGCTGATGCCGATGGGCGTGTCCGGGCGGCATTCCGCATGGTGTATCGCCCAGAGTGAAGCCCAGCGTCAGGCAATCAGTGCGGATCGGGACTGGAATGACGGATGGTATGAGCTGGATGCTCCGCCGGCAAGGGGGCTGGCGGCCGCCCGTATGATGGCGATGTGTTCCTACCGGAGCTTCGACAATTTCCAGGAACGTTTCGGGCGTGAAAAAAAGGACGATGCTACCTTTCAGGCTGAAAGCTATCTTCGCTATCAGGGTGAGAAGCTCGTCAACCGTTTCGATGCAAATACCTATATAACCCTTACCAGGGCAATGGATACTCATGACGTGTCACGCGGGAGAGGAGACTACAAAAGGGTACTCGAGTCTCTTGCGATGCCTGTCGAGGTGCTTTCTATCACCTCGGATATTCTTTACCCGAAAGAGGAGCAGGAAGAGCTTGCAGAGCATATTCCCGAAAGCCGTATCGAGTATCTCCATGAATCATACGGGCACGATGCGTTTCTCATCGAGGTTGACAAAGTCAGCCGTCTGGTGAAAGCGTTTCGGGACAAGATAACGGCAAAAGACAGCTCGGCAGCCTGAAGGCATTTTTCGTTCGGAACCATGCGATAGCCTTGCTCCGTCGAGAACTCAACGTTATTTTCCGGAAAGCACTTTCCCATCGATCGAATTGGTGGCTGAAAGAACGATGCACTGCGCAAAGGTGTTGTCTTCATGTCACCAGTCATAATTCACATGATTGTAACAAGGTGATCCTTGACAGAATATGAGGGGCGGAGTAATTTGGTTTTGCTGAAAGAGTGAAGTACATGTTGCAAAGATGTGAAAAAAGCAAGGCAGTAGCGGATGGTATAACCTAAAACTACAAAAGCGATGTCAAACGAAACGAATGAAAAGCAAATCATGACGCAGGAACAGTGTGAAGAACAGATCAGGACTGCAGCTTACTACCTGTGGCAGGCAAAAGGAGAAAAATACGGTTCGGATGTCGAAGACTGGCTCGAAGCCGAAGCAGCGTTTGCCGGGTCAGCTGAATCTGCCGAACAGAAAAACGTTTGAGCCGATTCGTTTTTTTCGTACGCGATGGAGGTCCCCCTTTCTCCATCGCGCACGTTATCCCTCAAATGTTTTCATCACAACCGCGTTTCTCACTCGAAGATCGTCCAGAGAATCTCCATTTCCTTTTTCCCGTTCACACTTGCAATTTCCTCGATGGTCATGGATGTTTCGGCGTTTGTAATTCCCTTTCCCTCGAGTTTACCGATAAGGGCATCACTGCTTTGACCGGTCATATCGGCAAGCATTTCAATTTTTGCCGACTCGAGCGCTCTGAACATGTTCTTTTTGGGACTGCCTTTCTCTGAAGAGGGTACAACAATTGAAAGCATGGTGATGATCACACCTGCTCCGATGATGGAGAGAGGAAGCTTGCGTGAAAAGTATGCGATGAAAGGTTTCCAGTTCGCAATAGTATGAAACAACACCCCGATCACCATTGCCCAACTCAACCACTCATGAACAGGTTTGATATATCCAGCGTCGACTTTAAAAAACATCAGAATCCCTGTAACGGCAAGGATGATAAACGTGCCGGCAGCCAACGGTGTAGCCCATGATTTCATTGTAGCGCTCATATGCTTTTTTCTCCTTTCAATAGTTTTTCATCAAAGACAAAGCCTTTTGATTGTTACTATGCATGAGGAAACAAAAAGGTTTCATTTTTTTTGCGGGACGTTGTAAATAATTTCCACATTATGCCGCAATTCAAGGATGAACAGGGTATTATCGTTTTTTGCGTTTGTTATGCTTCGAGGGGAACGCGACGGGATTATAAACCTTGGATTGTATTCAGCACTTTCCGGTTGGGTAACGAGTTATCATCGTAAAGTTCGGCTAGGCCGAACTCATCGAGAATGTTTAATCCCGCATCGATTTGTTTTGGAGAAAATTCGTTTTTCCAGGAGGTTACGGGAGATTTGTCTTGAAAGAGGCTGCTGTCTTTACTGACGACCCTGCTTGGGCGTTTGATGGTTTCATCATCGAGTTCAACATGACAGTTTTCGCGAGTGTTCTTGACGAATCGAAATGCGGAAGAAATCTGATTGTTCGTGTCTGCAAAAACTTCCTCATAAAATGCAATGTGAATCTTGTTCGATGGAAACTGGCGAAGCGGAACGTAGTTAATTATTGACCAGATCAGGATTTGGCGTAGGATGTAGTCATTATTCTCACTGGTTTTTTTGATGAGTTCTTCAAAAGGATGCAGGTGATCTTCGTAAAGTTTCCGCTGGTTGAGCAACAACATCGGATCGGTCACCCAGTACCAGTCTTTCTTTTTGCTTTTTGAGAGGGCAACTGAAAAAGGATTTCTGATCAGCAGTATGATTTTCAGGTTCGGGAAACGAATCGATGCCCAGTAGGCAAAGAGATTGGCAAAAATATCCTTGATCAATAAACCACTGTAGAGGTGTGAGTGATTGGCCGAGTCAACTACGGGATGGGTGAAGGTTCCGCTGAAAACATCTGCTGCAATGTGTTTCAGCTGATCATGTGAATCATCAGCTCTGACGTACTCATGTGGTGATAAAAAGCTCATTTCATCGACATGTTGGGGATGAAACGGTTCGAACATCTCCCGGTACTTTTTGTCATGATTGAGCAGGTCGGACACCCACGTTGTGCCACTTCGGCCGTCTCCGATCAACCATATGACTTCATCATAGTTATCAAGCAGACGATTGGCGTGCAGGGTTACATCTCTTACCGGTTTCAGCAGGTGGGACAAGATGATCTGTTCGATGTGCACGGCTTTTTTCCTTTCAAGTTTCCAGTTTGCCAAACAACAAAAAGATACATCTCTATTATTTGTGGATAAAATAAAATGATGGTAGAGGCTCGAGATTTTTATGATGAGCTTTTTTCCATCTACTCCGTACAGTAAGCAGAGATGTGTAAAAAGCATCTCTGCTGTTTGTAGAACAGGGTACTAATCAATCAGGTCGAATCCTGTATACTTTCTCAACACTTCCGGTACGATAATTGTGCCTTCGGGGGTCTGGTAGTTTTCGAGCAATGATACCATCAATCTCGAAGTCGCAAGTCCGGAACCGTTTAGAGTATGGATGAAAACCGGTTTTGATGAGCCCGCAGGCTTGAAGCGAATGTTGGCTCGCCGCGCTTGGTAATCCTCGAAATTGGAGCAACTCGACGCTTCAAGGAATTTGTTTTCAGCCGGTGACCATACTTCGATATCGTAACATTTTGCCGCAGTGGCACTGATATCTCCACTGCAAAGAAGCAAGACGCGATAAGGGATTTTCAGTGCTTTGAGAATTGCTTCGGCATTGTGTAAGATCTCTTCAAGGGTATCATACGAATCCTCGGGGCGTGTGAACTTGACCATTTCGACCTTATTGAACTGGTGCACTCTGAGGAATCCCCGTGTATCTTTCCCATAGCTTCCAGCTTCCCTGCGAAAGCAGGCCGAGTAAGCAGCATAAGATATGGGAAGCTGTTCGTCACGAAGTATTTCTTCACGATGAAGATTGGTGACAGGAACTTCTGCAGTCGGGATTGCGTAGAGGTCATCCTCGTTCATGTAGTATACCTGGTCGGCAAACTTGGGCCACTGTCCCGTACCTCGAAGTGAGTCTTCGTTAACCATGAAAGGAGGAAAGATTTCGGTATATCCGTGCTTTTCCGTGTGGTAATCCAGCATGAAATTTAAAAGCGCACGTTCGAGTCGAGCTCCTTTTCCGGCATAGACCGGAAAACCGCTGCCAGAAATTTTAGCTCCTCGTTCAAAATCAAGAATGCCTAATGTGTTTCCAAGGTCAAGATGATTCTTCAAAGGGAAATCAAGAGCATGATCGAAAGCTATCGGTTCTTTATAAATGACATTGTCCTCAGATGAGCAACCTGTTGGAACGTCGATATGCAGTTTGTTAGGAAGCGAGAGCAGAATCGCTTCCATTTTTTCCTCGAGTTCTCCCAGGGTTTCGTTCATTCGGGCAATGTTGTCCGCGACCTCTTTCATTTCACGAATGAGGTCTTCCGCAGAGCCCTGCCCGGTTCTTTTAATGGTGGCGATATCTTTTGAAACCTTGTTTCTCAATGCTTTGAGCTCATCTGATTTTTGGACGAGTTGCCGGCGCTGTATATCGAATTCAAGCAGTTCATCGAGCCGGATAGAGTCCTCTGCTTGCTGACGTTTTTTCAGCATTTCTGCAACTTCTTCCGGGTTTTGTCGGATATAATTGATATCAAGCATGTTAATGGAACACGGTTTTGATGCTTTGTTATAGGAGAGTTTGTACTCTAATTACCATTTACTTTTTTACCGATAATAACAGCGATAGCAATGGCGATCGATCTTTACAATAAGGTTACATCGTATTATGATAACGCTGATTTGACGATCTCCTGTACTTTTCCGCCATCGGCCTTGCCTTTCAGTCGTTTCATGGCTGCACCCATGACTTTTCCCATGTCTTTCATGGATGTTGCTCCCAATTCGGCAATGATATCCTTTACAGTAGTTTCGATTTCTTCATCTGCCATCTGGACAGGCAGATAGGTTTCAATCACCGACAGTTCTGCTTGCTCGGTTTCTGCGAGATCCATTCTCCCGGCATCTTTATACTGTTGAATGGAGTCTTTACGTTTTTTGGCAAGACTCATGACAACTTCGAGTTCCTGCTCTTCGCTCAGCTCGGCCTTACCTCCAACTCGTAATGAAACTTCCTTTTCGAGAAATGCCGCCCTGATTGCCCTAACGGTATTTATCCTGTTTTTATCCCCGCTTTTCATGGCTTCTTTGAGGTCCTGGTCGATACGCACTTTTAAACTCATCATTGTAGCTGTTTATCGTGATCAATGAAAGAAATGGTGTCAGCCAAGATAAGTTCAAAAGTCATAACTCAAAAGTTAAAAGTAAAAACTATACCACAGCGTTTCGGCAATATGCTCCCTAATGAAAGTCAATGCTCGTTGTTCGTGAAAGTCAAGATTTTTGATGTGGCGCATTCTCGTTTTTTATTTTCGATAACACCAGCCTTTTCTCTTTTTCGATGGTCAGATTTTGCATACTATGCATGCAAGATTCCTTTCTTTTTTCAGTGTTACCCCTTAGCAGTTCCTGTTGTTTTGTCTGTAGAGTGACATGCGTTGTCGTTGCACGATGTCAAAGAGAGTGACTCTGCATAAACAGTTTGCCGCAATTTCACGTTCTAAACGGATCAACTCAATCAATGTCGATTGATGATCAATGGCGGAAAAGCCCTCGATGAAGCTACAATTTCAAGGAGGTGATGCATACGTGTCGGCAGTTCTGTGTTTTGTCTGATTGTATAATTTCGTTAACCATTTCTTTATGAGGAGAAAAAATTATGGCTGTTACAGGAGACTGGACATTGTTTTACGATTGGGGCTGCGATGGTTCTTACAGTAAGACTTCGATGACTGTCAATTCTAATGGAACATGGACCAATGGTGAAGGCTACGATGGTCCGTGGGTACAAATTGCCGGGATGTTCATGTTTACTTTCAACAACAGTGAGACGACCTATGCCCCGGTAACCTTGCGAGTAAATCGATTACCGGTATCTCGAGTTCTTTCAGCGGATCGAATGGCTGCTTTTACATGTTGCAGTCGGGTGTGCCGACTGCCTTTGGTGCAGAACGTGCCGGCGGTAAGCAGGATTCTCAAGGCGGGAAGTAGATGACATTGCTGTAGATGTTGGGCGAGGATTTTTCATCGCCCAACGTCTACAGTGAAGTTACTGCATGTTCGTTGAGTTCCATGTAGTTCTGTGGGAACCGGTTACAGTGACGATAGTTTCCGTTTTCTCATCCTACAATCAAACTTCCCGTATACTCCCCGATTGTCGGATTTTCCGGTTCGGCAAAGAACTCTTCGAGGGAATCGGCAATGGTTTCACCGATATCGGGGTCGACAAAATTCATGGTACCGATCTGAATCGCTCTGGCTCCGGTGAGCAGGAATTCCATGGCATCCTCAAACGAGGCTATCCCACCCATACCGACTACCGGTATCGTGACGGCGTTGTATACTTCCCAGACTTTAGCGAGCGCCACAGGCTTCACTGCGGGTCCTGACAGCCCTCCGGTAACGTTGGTAAGAAGGGGTTTTCTTTTTTTGTAATCAACAGCCATACCTACCAGCGTGTTTATCAACGACACCGAGTCGGCACCCGCTTCTTCTGCAGCCAATGCGATGGAGCTGATGGAGGTGACGTTGGGGGTTAGTTTTACCATGAGATGCCGTTTCGTAATCGAACGCAGCTTCGAGACGATTTCAAAAGTCGCTTCACGACTGACGCCCATGATCATACATTCACCCTTGACATTGGGGCAAGAGAGATTTATTTCATAAGCGTTGACGCCTTCACAGTCTTCAAGGTGTTCGATGACCGTACAGTAATCATCGATGGATTTTCCAGCGATATTGACGATAACCGAGGTGTCGAGCTGCTGTAGAAAAGGGATTTTTTCCGCTATGAATCTCTTCAGGCCTACATTGGCGAGACCGATGGCATTTATCATACCGCAGGGGGTTTCGGCAATACGCTGTGGAGGGTTTCCCTGACGGGGTTCAGGCGATATGGCTTTGGTGACAATGCCACCTATTTTACTCAAGTTCGTAAGCTTGTTGAGTTCTTCACCGTACGAAACCGTTCCCGATGCAAGAAGAACCGGTGAGCGCAGATCGAGACCGCGCCCAAGGGAAACAGCCGAAAACCTCGAAGATCGCTGTTCAGGATTTTCTATCATTGTTTAAACAGCTTTATTGCTGATGAACGAATAGGTTCTCAATCTTTCAAATAATATTTCTTTGTATAGTCCCTGACCATCCTGTGGGTATTGTATTCCGGGCCAATGGTTGTAATCGCTTTTCGGACTTTCTTGAGCCATTTGACAGGAATGTTATCCACGTTACGATCATAAAATGTAGGGATTATCTGGTTTTCAAGAACATCATAGAGTTTTTCTGCGTCATGATGGTCCTGGGCTTCATGATTGTCGAGCAGCTCACCGCTCCCAATCGACCAACCGTTTTCACCATCATAGGCTTCAGGCCACCAGCCATCGGGAACACTGAAGTTCAAACCGCCGTGCAGAACGGTTTTCTGTCCTGACGTCCCGCTGGCTTCCATCGGCCGTATCGGGTTGTTGAGCCAGACATCGACACCGGATATCATGCGTTTTGCCACTCCGAGATTGTAGTTTTCGAGAAAGATGATTTTTCCTTTGAACTGGGGAAGACGAGTATGCTCTACAATCTGCTGGATGTAATGTTTGCCGGCATCGTCATGAGGATGCGCCTTGCCAGCGAAGATGATCTGCAACGGCATCGTCGGGTGGTTGACAATTCTGGTGAGGCGTTCAATGTCCGAAAAAATCAGCGGTGCTCTTTTGTATGTCGCAAAGCGTCTTGCAAAACCTATGGTAAGAACGTCCGGCGAGAGCGGGTTTTTACTTGATTTCGATGAATCCGCTTCCATATAGGTTGTATAAACATGCTGATGGAAAAGCTGGTTTGAAAGGTACCTATAGATAAAGTCGATAAGGTTTCTTTTCAGGCGGTAGCGCAGGCACCACAGCTCCTCGTCGGTTACGTTCGCAAGAACCTTCGATGCGTCTTCCTGGGAAGATGTCAAAGTGTCGAGGCTGTCGGTATAACGGCGCCAGAATTTATCGGTGAAGCCGCTGGTCCAGCTTGCGGTGTGAACACCGTTTGTGATATGCCCGATAGGGACGTCACCCGGAGAATCAACCGAATAAATATGCCGCCACATTTCACGTGATACCTCTCCATGCAGCTTTGAAACACCGTTTGCATTTCGTGAAAGGTTGAGCGCGAGAACCGTCATGGTGAACAAATCGTGAGGATTCGAAGGGTTTTCGGAGCCCAGGCGGAGGAAATCCTCAAAAGCTATACCGTTTTTCTGGAGGTAACGGTCGAAAGAGTAGTGCATCATGTCACGTGAAAAGCGATCATGGCCTGCAGCTACAGGGGTGTGTGTCGTGAATACACATTGCTCTTTGACATTAGCTTTCGCTTTTTCAGGCTCCACGCCATCGGCCAATTCTTTCGCGAGGAGCTCTACCGTGAGAAATGCGGAATGGCCCTCGTTCATATGATAGACGGCAGGATCGATTCCAAGAGCTCTGAGCAATTTTACGCCGCCGATACCCAGTACAATTTCCTGGTTGATTCGCATGTTCTGATCACCGCCATACACTCTGGAGCATATGTCACGGTAATGAGACTCGTTGGCCGGAATGTTGGTGTCGAGAAGATACAGTTTCGCTCTACCGACATTCAGGTACCAGGCCTGGGCAAGTACTTCGCTTTGAGCGATATCGAGGGAGATGATCAGGTCGTTACCGTCGGCGTCTGTAACTTTTTCCAGCGGAAGACTTTCCGGATACTGTAAAGGATAGTCTTCCAGCTGCCATCCTTCCTGATTGAGATATTGGCGGAAGTATCCTTCTTTATAAAACAAGGTGATGCCAACGAAATTCAGGCCCAAGTCGCTGGCGGACTTGATATGGTCGCCGGAAAGGACGCCCAAGCCTCCAGAGTAGATCCTTACGCTTTCATGTATGCCGAACTCTGCACTGAAGTAGGCAACAGTTTTTTCTGTCAGGGATTGGGCATGCTTTGATGCCCATGTATCCTTTTCCGAGAGATACGCTTCAAAACGCTTTGTGACGTTGTCGAGTTTTTTGCCGAATTCGCAATCGAGGCGGGCTTTGATTTCGTCATGTGAAATATGACGCAGGAGTTCGACTGGGTTATGATTGACTCTCTCCCAGACAAGGGGAGAAAGTTCCTTGAACAGTTCTTTTGCTTCTGTATCCCATGACCACCAGAGGTTTCGGGAAAGATTTTGTAGTGATTCGATTATATGGCGCATAACTTACAAAGAATGAAAATAGTCCAAAAAGATTGCTGTGTGTATTCCGAATAGCTATTTTAAACGGCAGTAATTTACAGTTTCTATTACAAAACGGCGTCTCTAAAATGTGAATTTTTAGCGGTGCCCGGAAATCAATTCTGTGGATTTGTCTGAAACAAGCATAAAACTGGCACATTTTTCAGATTTGCACCTTGCCGGTAGGCAAGATAGTCGTGGGTTCGAGCGCCTTGACAGATTGCTGACCGCTATTGTAAATACCGGCAGCAATCATATCGTTATTACCGGTGATCTTTTTAACTCTACCGATCCTTCGGACTGGGCGACAATCAAAGAGGTGTTGCAAAAAAAAGGGCTTTATTCGTGGGACAAGGTGACGATCATTCCAGGTAATCATGATTTGATCAATCTTGAAGAGGAGATGCGAATCTACAACTCACTGAACCCGGATACCAACGGCAGAAAAAAAAGGTTTCGCAGAAAGATCAACGAGTTCTGCCATATGTTCAGGGAGTTGATAACAGGGGAAGGCGAGACGTCAGGTTTTCCTTATATCAAGGTGATCAATTTCGGTGAAGTGTCTATTTCTTTTGTCGTCGTCAACACGGCTTATCCCTGGGCGAATATCGATAATCCATTGGGAGCAAGAGGGCAGGTCAGCATGGGCGAACTCGAGGCTCTTTTCGATCCTGAGGTAAAAAAAGCACTTCAGGGAAGTTTTGTTGTTGGGGTTTTTCATCATGCCTTCAGGATTTATGAAACGGATGCATTGATCGACCAGGCATTTGACTGGACGATGGAGTTGAAAAACAGGGAAGAGCTTCTGAATGCAATGCTCCATTTAAATGCAGGTATTGTGCTTCATGGGCATTTTCATCGTTTTCAGACCTATATGATCGGTGGCATGAGGTTTTTTAATGGAGGAAGCTTCAGTTGCAACCCCCGGCGTTATAGTGAAATTTCCATCGAGAGTGACGGGAGGTATGCGCAAAGGTTTGTCGATATATAGGTAGTAAGATAGTAGGTAATGGGTAGGTAATGGGGGGGCAACGAGAAAGAGGCGGTCTCATTAGTCCTTATAGTCTTCATGCAGTCATCCTCGGGCTTGATCCGGGGATCCATCTTCCAATAAAAGTCAGTGTGTATGCCGCATCAAGTGCGGCATGACTCTCTGCCTGATACGTATATGTATGGTGACCGAAAGTCGTCAAGCTGTCCTTTTGAGACCGCCTCTTCCTTTTTTTCTCGATAACTTTCGATTTGTCGGGATGTTCCGTTCTATCAACCCATGCCGCGGCGGGCAAGCTGGCGATCGAGCATCAACAGGGCCTGGCCTTTTTCACCAGCCATCTTAAGGGTTTCGAGAATCTCGGATGCGGAAGCTTCCTCTTCCACCTGTTCTTTGATGAAGCCATGGAGCATGACCTGAGAAGCGTAATCGTTTTCTTTCAGGGCTTTTTCATAGAGCTTGTTGATCGACGCTGTAATGGATCGCTCATGGTTCAATACATCCTGGAACAGAGCCGTTGGTGATTTGAAATCCAATGGGGGCTGTTCGATCGCCCCAAGTTCAACGCGGCCGCCTCTTTCAATGATGTACTTGTAAAACTGCATGGAGTGTCCGATTTCTTCCTTCTGCTGCTCTTTCAGCCAATGGGCAATCCCCGGGAGATTCAGGGATTCGCAATAGGCCGCCATGGAAAGGTAGAGGTGTGCAGAATACAGTTCCTTGTTTATCTGCTCGTTGAATGCTTTCTGAAGAGTTTTGTTCAACATTGACTGTTACTCCTTTTCTCGATTACGTTACTAAAAACATAAGGGACGAAATATACAATTCGATATAAAACATCATCTACGAGCAAAATGTTTCCATTTTTCCCTGTTTGAGGATTGGTTTAAAAGATCCAAAAACCAGATACCTGTCCGTCAATCACGCCCATTTTCGCCACTGAATTTTCTTTGCTTTCTCCATAACTGATTTTCCACAGATGCACAGTATTACCTTGTTGATGGAGCTTCGATAAATATTCGGTTGTATATCCTTTTCCGATAAGGGGTGCGAGCTGGTCGGAAACCGAGGAAAAAGCCTGTTTCGGGATGTTTTTTTTGAATGTGGGTGTTCCATTTGATAAAAATGCGTCGTAATCGTTATCTGCAATAGCCTTCATCAGCTGCGACAACACAATATGTTCTGTTTTCAGTTCTTCTTCGGCAAAGGCTGAAGAAAACGTAAAGAGACTTAGTATTCCTGCGACTATGATTGGTAACGTTTTCATGATATTCTTTTTCCAATGAGTGTAAAACAAACGACCGCCAAGGAGGTAGCGGCCGTTCAATGCTGGGGGATTCTGGCAACGAGTGAAGAACTGAAAGGTTATTGAAACATATGGCTGATGTTCGAGACCCAATGAGTTATCCGGTCGGGCGTCATATCGTCCTGATTGTCAACGTCAAGTGCAAGACCAACGAAATTTCCCTCCACCACAGCCGTAGACGCTGCGAAGTCATAACCTTCAACAGACCAGGAGCCAACGGTTTGACCTCCTCTTTCCTTGACTTTTTCGTAAATGGTCCCCATTGCATCGAGAAAAACGTCTGCATAGTTCACTTGATCACCGAGACCGAAAAAGGCTATGGTTCTACCTGAAAGATCCAGCTGGTCAAAACCCGGTAAGAAGTTTTCCCAATCGCTTTGAAGCTCTCCAAATCCCCAGGTCGATGAACCGAGAATAATATTGTCATACGATAAAAGAGATTGAGGATCTGCGTCGGCAATATTGTGTAGTTCAACATTGTCGTTGCCCATCTCTGCTGCAATCATCGATGCGACATGCTCAGTATTCCCAGTTTCAGAGCCATAAAACAAACCGATGGTTTTCATAAGATTATCATTTTTGTGCGTTGATATTATTTTTTGCTTCCTTGACGAGAAGGTTTTTCTACCAGTTCCAGTATTTTTAGGGCTTCGGACGAACCTTCCTGAATGACAGCGTTGAACTCATCAAAATCTTTTCCCGAAATGCTGAGTTGTACGATTCCGACCATGAGCTTCAACGTTTTATCATGGAATATTTCCGGGTTTGCCGATCGCATCTCTTCCCATTCATAGCATTCCCTCATGATATGAAAGAGCGTTTGTTGGGGGATGGTCAGCATCACATATTTGTAATGAAGGTGGTAGTGCCCGCAATGGCACTTTTTCAGCAGGGTATTTTGCGGCCTGCAATGGCGGTGTTTATTCTGATGTTCCGGCATAGTTATGATGTTTTGTTTTAAATTAGACAAAATATAAATAAACATTTTTTTGTGTCAAACATTTTTTTCAAAATCGCATGAAATAGTAAAGGTATTCGCAATTGTTGATTTTTCGCGAAAGGCTGACAATGGAATGACTATTGGGGATGAGTGCCGAGCGTCAGTTGAGCATGTAGCACACGGGGATTTCCAGGCTCAATTCTCCAAGCTTGTAATCGGATGGCGCGGGAAATGGTGATGATTTCTTGACGGCATCCAGTGTTGCTTTATCAAGAGGCTCATAGCCAGAGGAGGAGAGCATGGTGATCTGTAGCACGCTCCCGTCTTTTGCAATATGAAGTTTGATGAGCGAGGTGCCTTCATGGTTTTGCTTTTTTGAAAAACGGGGGTAGTGCTTGTTCTGTTCGATTTGAGCACGAATTATAGCCAGGTAACTGCTGATTTTCGAAGCAGACGCCTGAGAAGATGTTTGCCGTGGGTTTTCTCCTGTTTCATCGGTTGTTTTCTGAAGCAGTTTTTTGTCTTTCGTTGGCTGGATCGTTCGATGTTTTACCTTTTCCTTTTTTACTGGAGTTTTCTTTTTAACGGGAGCGGGTAAAGGATTTGTTTTTTCCGGCTCAGAGGGTGTTTTCTGTTGTGGTGTGTCAGTGTTTTTTGCCGGTATCGATACCAAGCTCAGGTTGATTGCGGCTGAAGGTATTTGTGCCTGGCTTTCAAGAGGGGGGATCCTGTAGAGCAAAAAGCAGGCTGAATGGAATGCAAAAGCAATGGCAAACGAGATGATGTTGATTTGTTTATTGCTCATAACGCCGCTTTTTTTCCGTTACTACGGCGATATTGTCTGCACCTGCTTTTTTGGCGATGTCCATGACGTTGATTACCAGGCCGAAATGAATCTGTTTGTCGGCTATGAGTCGTATGTTTTTCTCGCTATGCTTGTCCAGGAGCCCGGAGAGTCGCTCATAGAGCTGATCTATGGTTATGTTCTGGCTGTTGAGCGACAGGGAGCCTTCGCTGCTTATACCGAGAGTTATTTCAGGTTCTTCCTGAACGGTTGACGTTTCTGATTCCGGAAGACTGACCGGCATCATCGGCTTTGCAAAAATCGATGTCAGCATGAAAAAAATAAGTAGAAGAAATACCACATCAATCATTGGTGTCAGGTCGAGCCATTTCCTTTTTGGGGGAGGTGTTTGAAGTTCCAGCATGGTTATTTTCCAAGATGTTTTATGGCTTCCGAACCGTAGTATTGCATCAGGAAAGTAAAGGACTGTACTTTTTCTTCGAGCAGGTGATGTACAACCATCGACGGGATTGCAACTCCGAGTCCTGCGGCTGTTGTGAGTAGCGCCTCCCATATTCCCCCTGCCAGCATGGACGGATCGACAGAGCTGTTCGCATAGGAAAACTGTTGAAACGCATTGACCATACCGAGAACTGTGCCAAGCAGGCCTATGAGCGGTGCAACTCTACTGATCAATTCGATAAGATGCAGGTTTTTGCTGAGCCTCTTGATTTCTTTGTTTCCGGTCAAAGTCACTTCTTCTTCGATCGATTCCTTTTTTTCCCCTGCGTGCAAAAGTCCCGCCGTGAGTACAGCTGCAACCGGGCCGGATGATGCTTGGGAAAGCCGCAGTGCTCCATCGATCTGTTCCTTTTCGATAAGATCATGAACGGCTTCAGGGACATCGGCCGAGCGTCCCGCCCTGAAAAAATGAATGCTTCGTTCGATGGTGTATGCCAGTGTGAGAACAGAGCAGGCAAGAAGCAGATACATCAGGGGGCCACCGGAATCAAAAAAATACCACATAGAGAAAAACAGGTTACAGGTGCGAGAGACGAAAAAATGTTTCAATAATTACAAATTAATTGTTATTTAGACAAATTAAAATTAGTTAGATTTTCAAAACATCACTGAGGTAAACGTTTTATGGTGAAAAAATTAGTTGGTATTGCAGCGGTAGCCGTAGGTTGTTCTTCTTTTGTTTATGCTGATGAAACTGTTCAGCATCATCAGCTTGGTGAGATGGTAGTGACGGCGACGTTGTCGGAAACACCGGTCGAAAAGATTCCTGCTGCCATCGAAATCATAGATCGAAGTGATATCGAAGAAATGGGGGTGCAGACACTGCATCAGGTGTTGACTGAAGCGCAGGGGGTCAATCTCGAACCGGCCAGTGGACGAATGAGTACCGTTCGTTTGCGCGGATTGAGCAGCAGCAAGACCCTTGTGATGATCGATGGTATGCGCTTGCCGACAGGGTTTCAGGATAAGGTCGACCTGGGAGAAATCCCTGCTGGACTGATCGAGAGGATCGAAATCGTTCGAGGCTCGGCTTCGGCTCTGTATGGCAGTGACGCTATCGGCGGTGTCGTCAATGTCATCACCAGGAAACCGACCAGTGAAACGTCAGCATGGTTGAACGCTCAGTATGGAGAGAGTCGGCACGGTGAAGCCGAAAACACGGCATTCGATGCAGGAGTAAGCGGTAGTTCCGGGGCATTGGGGTATGTTATCGCTGGTTCTTTTGTCGATAAAGGCAGGTTTGATTTCGATACAGCGGATCAGCAAACCGATGGAGACGACAAAGAGGTTACAGCTGGAGCGGCAACCCTGACATGGGAAATCGATGAAGGTTCGGAACTGGCTGTCGGTGTCACCTATGCCGATGTAGAGCGTGAGGGGTTACGCCCGAAAAGGAAAAAGGAAAACGACTGGCTGAACACATCGGAAAGACTGACCGGGCGGATAGAGTTCAAGAAAGCACTTACAGAGAGTTCAAGTATGTTGTTTCGCGCCTATCGTTCGGAATATGACTGGGACGTCAGTCTCACCCCGACGGACGGTTCCGAGCCCGAGGTGCACGATGTCGAGCAGACTACCGATCAGTTCGAAGGCCGTTGGGTAGGTTCCCTGTTCGGCAGTCACAAGCTGACTGCAGGAATCGAGTATCGCACTGAAGAACGGACTGAAGATGGTGTCGAGAGTGACATCGACAACCTTGGACTTTTTCTTCAGGATGAGGTGTCCGTTACCGACAGGCTGAACGCCATTCTCGGCCTGCGTTTCGACGATCATTCAGGATTTGGATCGGTCTATAGCCCGAGATTGGGGGCGGCTTATCAGTTGAGTGATTATTTGCGTGTAAGAGGGTCGTATGGCGAGGGTTTCCGTGCTCCTTCAGCTTTTGAACTCTATTCCGGCTCGCCCTATACCATAAGGAGGGTCCTTATCCCGAATCCCGACCTCGATCCGGAAACATCGCGTACGTGGGAAGTCGGGGCTGATCTCGATTACAATGCGCTCAGGGTAAACGTTACCCTGTTCCGAAATCACATCGACGATATGATCGCGGAAGTCTTTACCGGACGGTACCAGGGATCGAAACCGAAGATACCGATCAATGAAATGCAAAATATTGCCGAGGCCATGACCCAAGGACTCGAATTGACGGTCAGGCTGGATCTTGGCTACGGACTGTCGCTGGCTGAAGAGTTGACCATGCTGAAAGGAGAGAACCGGACGACGGGAGAAAAACTGCTGTACGTTCCTGATGTTTCCAATGTTCTCAAGCTGGCTTATAACGAACCTTCCGTCGGTTTTTCGGGTAATGTCAGGGTGGTGACCGTAGGGAGTCAGTATACAGGAGTCGAGACTGAAGCCGAAGCGTACTCCATCGTCAATGTGTATGCCTCGAAATCGTTGACGGACAATGTTCGTCTCTACACGGGTGTTGACAATCTGTTCGACAAGCAGGTTGACGGCGGGTATGGAAACGTCTACGGGGCAGGGAGCAGCGGAACTTTTGTCTATGGTGGTGTAAGTTTGAATCTGTAACGAATTAAAAAAACTAACAGTGAAAAAAAAGTTTCTTTTCGGGCGACATGCACTGCTTGCACTATCGCTTGCCTGTATTGCCGGGGGGTATGGATGCGGTTCCCCCCAAAACGCTTCGGATAACAAAGATAGTCAGGGTGAAGCTGCAGAGGTGGTCGATGGTGCATCGATTTATAAACGCTACTGCAGCAGATGTCATTCCATGGAGCCACCTCCGAAATTCGGTCCACCGATAAAAGGTATCGCAATACATTACCGTGAGGCTTTTGCCGAAAAAAAAGAGGCCGTAGAACATATGGTGACCTTCATGCAGAAGCCCGATGCTTCACTGTCAAAATGCCGTCCTGAAGCAATACGTCGTTTCGGGCTCATGCCCGCCATGAACCTGTCTGAAGAAAAATTGAGCGTGGTTTCCGAGTGGCTTTGGGAGCAATTCGATCCGGAACTGAAACGTCTCCATGATTCCGGTCATCATCATTGATAAAAACTATGATAGACAATTCTGAGAAGAAAGCGGTAAACCACAATGATTGCAAGAGTCAGGACACCATTATTCTGGAAGAGTTGGTTCAGTGTTTTAAAACTATTGCGTACGGAGAGGTTGTTGTCACAATACACGATTCCAGAATTGTTCAGATCGAAAGGCGTGAAAAAAAAAGATTTCCGTCCGAGAAATAAGGCGACTGCACAGGCAGAGTTTAACAGAAGTAACAAGAGAGCGTCCGACCGGAATACCGGAGGATGCTTGGTGTATTAACGATGTACTATGAAATTACATTTCAATAACAGGAGAATCAGTACTCTTACACTGGTTTTGCTGCTATTCGTCGGCCCATCGGGTAAGGTGGCGGCAGAGCCGCGCAGCGAAACTCTCGACAAGATCGTTGTGAGCGCGACAAAAACGCCGCATACCCTGGGAGATGTACCGGTCGCCGCCGAAGTCATTACACGTGAGGAGCTGCTTGAAAAAAATGTCCGTACGGTTCAGGAAGCTCTCGAAAAAACAACAGGGCTTACGATCGAATCGAATTCGGGTTCTTATGGGGATAAAGGTCATGTAAGCATCCATGGACTCGAGTTCCGCCATACTTTGGTGCTGATCGATGGGCAACGGGTTCTCGGAGGGCACCAGAACGCTATCGATATCCAGCAGATTTCCATCGAGATGATTGAGAGAATCGAGATTCTCAAGGGTCCCGCATCCGCTTTGTACGGCAGTGATGCCGTGGGAGGTGTGATCAACATCATTACTCGAGGGACTCCCGACAGCCCTGAATTTTCCGGTTCGCTGGGAATGGGCTCCCGGGGCACGACGATAGGAACCGTTTCGGCCGGGACAGGAATCGGGAAACTCGGGGGCCGGTTCAACTACACCTACCGTGAGTCAGATGGGGTCGATAAAGAGTTCGATCCTTACTATGAGCACATTGTGCAGGGAACCCTGTCGTATGATCTTTCCGAAACAATGGATATAGATCTCAAGCCGTATTACTCCTATAGTGAAATGTCGAAACAGGATCGGTTCCAGGAGCGTTACGGTTTGAACGCTCTTTTCGAATGGGAGCCGGATGATGCATCGACAGCGCGGATAAGAGGTTCTCTGTTCGATTATCATCACTGGACTGAAGACAGGGCTACCGATTATGTGCTGGACGATTATGAGCTGGAAGTTGGTTATTCGAGGGTGCTGTTCGACAAGCATTTGGTGAGCGCCGGTTATGAATTCTGGCAGGAAGAGCGTGAAGATGAAAGCAAATCGCTTTTTGTCGACCAAAACCTGCACAGCTTCTATCTGCAGGACGAGATCGATCTTTCCCCTGTTGTCATAGTGCTGGGCGGGCGGCTCGATGCACATGAGAAATGGGGGGAAGAGATCAACCCGAAAGCAAGCGTCATGTATAAAGCATCCGATGCTTTGACCTTCAGAGCTTCGGTCGGGACGGCGTTCAAGGCTCCTTCGCTCTTGAAACTATACGGCGACTGGATGATGGGGCCATACCTCGTTCATGCCAATCCTGATCTCGAGCCCGAAAAATCCCTGGGATATCAAGCAGGTGCCGAGTATGCGTTCAGCAAGGATGTGACCGGAAAGGTATCGTTGTTCAGGAACGAGCTCGAGGATTTGATCGACACCAGGACTGTGCGTATGGGGCCTCCTCCATGGGATATGTACTACGAAAATGTCGATGAAGCCATGACACAGGGGGTTGAGGTCAACCTGGATGCTCGCCTCAATGACCATATATCAGCAAGGGCCGGATATACGCTGCTCGATACGGAAAACAAACTTACCGGAAATGAACTGGTTCATAGACCCGACCACAAATTTTTTGCAGGTGTCGATTTCAGAATTCCGGTAGCGGATCTTCGCATGCATATCGAATCGGCGTATACCGGTGAGCGTTGGGATGACGAAGACAACACGATCAGGCTCGATGATTTCTGGATATGGAGCGCTTCCATTGCAAAAGAGATCGGCGAGTATACCGAGGTGTTTGTCAAGGTGGACAATATTTTTGATGAGAAAGACATCGATGACGAGTACGATATCGACGGCGTGGAGTTTCTTGCCGGGGTAAGAGTTGACTTGTAATCATTGATAAAACAGCTTTTTTGCTGTTTTTGAAGGAGTCTCGAGAAGCGTGGCTGGTTCTCGGGGCTCTTTTTTTGTTTTTTCACCGCTGTTGCGGCTGAACGGAAAGCTGCGGTGTTATGCAAGGAGGTTCCTTACATTCATGCACTTCTATGGTAACATGTGACAACTGCTCGAAAGGATGTAACAGATTCTTGTAATGTTCTGTCGTATTGGGAAAATGGGTTACCACAGAAATTATTGCAGCATAATCGTTTGTTCCGACTTTCCATATGTGCATATCGGAAACTTTGTTGTCGGCATCTTTCTCGATGGCATCGAGTATCTTTTTTCGATACTCTTTCTCGATACTCGCATCGAGCAGTATCGGTCCGGTTTCCCTGAGCAATCCATATGACCAGCGGGTTATGACAACGGCTCCGATAATCCCCATGACTGGATCCAGCCAGTTCCAGCCTATATGTTTTCCTGCCATGAGCGCCATGATGGCAAGCAATGACGTCAGGGCGTCAGCCAGAACATGCAGATATGCTGCACGTAGGTTGTGGTCGTGGTGGTGATTGTGTTCGTGTGTATGCCCATGATGGTGGTGTGCATGTTCGTCCTTGAGCATAAAGGCGCTGGCCAGATTGACCAGGAGGCCGATGGTTGCGACAGTAATGGCTTCGTTGAAATGAATGACCTGGGGATTCATGATTCGTTCCAGTGATTCCACGACCATAACGAGAGCTACGACAGCAAGGGCGACTGCGCTCGAAAAGCCTCCCAGTACCGTGACTTTGCCGGTGCCGAAGGTGAATGCGGGATCTTTGGCATGTTTGCGGGCGTACCGGTAGGCGAAAATAGTGATCATGAACGCCGCTACGTGCGTAGCCATGTGCCATCCATCGGCAAGAAGAGCCATCGAACCGTACATGCTGCCGGCATAGATCTCCGCCACCATGGTAACCGCTGTCAAAAGAAGAACGTAGCGTGTGCGCTGTTCACCCCTGTTGTTTATCGTGGCAAAGTCATGGCTGTGTTGCCATCGTGCCAATGTGTGTACATGCATGTTGTTCTCTTTTACTTTCCTTTTTGGTGTCTCTACTCATAGCAGATTCGGCCATGATGGCATTATTTCAGGTTTTTCAGTCAGGATTTGGCTCCTGCTTGAATATTTTCAGCATATTCTCTTGCCACATCGATAATCCACTGCTCCAGATAAATGTCGGGGAGAATTGCGTCGGGTTTATACAGAACCCTGCTTTCGTGATTGTTTATTTTTGCAATGCCGCTACCGATAATTTCTCCCTGAAATTGTTCACTGCTCGATACAAGCAACGGGATGACGATCGCTCGTTTTTTCTTTTGGAGTATACGGTTCACCGCTGCAGTGGTCGTGTCAGGACTGTAATGAGCGATGTGACCGCACCAGGCTATGGTATGAGCGGTGATACCTGTTTCGTTGCAGACATGCGTACCTACATCATTGAACAGTGCCGTCCACTGCTCGTCAAATGCGGTCGAACCGTAGCCTACAAGCACCAGGCCCTCTTCTTGTGCTTCGGTGGAAAGTGCTCTCGTTCTTCTGAGGGCATTCTTTTTCATGAGGTCGGAAAAATCAAGAGGTGGTGCGAGATGTGTTGTTGCTTTCGGCACATATCGTTCTATGTTTTCGAGTTTCATTTTTTCGAGGGAGGCAGGATTTTCTTTTTTTCCGATAATCGTAGGGATGTCATCGAACATGTGAGTGCCGATGGTCAGAAAAATCGGAATGATGACAATATGCCGGTATTGATCACGGTCGAACGTTTCCAAGGCATCGGCAATAGATGGTTCAGCATGTTCCATGAATGCTGTCCTGACGCCGTCTATCCCTTCGATAGCAAGGATTTTTCCAGATATGTTTTCTTCCAGGTCAAGCAGATTCGAGCGCCATCTTTCCGACCTCGAGCCGTGGTTGAGCAGAAGCACTCCTATACTTTTTGGCTTTGAATCGCTAACGATTTCCTTTTCCGGTGCGCTGTATGCTGTGAGGAAGATCAGCAGAAAAGCAATGATTTTTTGCGGCAATGAGAAAAAATTATTACGGTAGAATCTGTGCTTCATGGTAGAGCGGTTATGGTGCAAATTCGGCATGTCGGCGAACGGTATCAAAGGTTCTGAATGATAATGGCTGCGAGGGGAGGGATCAACCCCCCGGTCGCCAGCCATTTGCCCCGACCGGAAAGCCCATTGTTGCCCCGCAGCATGAACATTCCAGATACTGTAATGACAATCAGCATCCCGGCAAAGATATCCGAGGCCCATTTCCACCATTCTACGCTGTTGCGGTGGAGTACATTGACCTGATAGAACAACGGTCTTCGTGATATTTTTTCGTATTCTCCGGTGCCATCCTGCAGATTGACGAAAAGAGTTGCATCCTTGTAGTAAATCTTTACCTGTCTTTCCGAAGGAAAGTCATAGAGTCTGAACGATGATTCTCCCGCTTTGGAACTGAATTCGGCTATAACTTCATCAGTAATGTCGTCGATCGCGTAACCCTGTCCGAAATCCAGAGTGTTTTTGTTGACGATGAAATCGGGGTTCCAGTCATCGATATGGTTCAGCGCTATACCTGAAAGACAGTAAGCGATGATCAATCCGGCAAAAAAATAGCCCAGGTCACGATGCAGGACATTGTTGATTTTTCTCAGTGAGTCACGGTTTTTCTTACTCATATTCAACTGATATTACTGGTTACTGATTGTAGCTGCATACTCCTTGCTGATATCGATAACCCATTGCTCGACATCGGGATCGGGTAATATGGCGTCCGGTTTATAGAGCACTCTGTCTTTCTCATTCCCGATTTTTTCTATTCCACCTCCAATGATGCGTATCTGGAAATTTTCGTCGAACGCGATCAATGACGGGATGACAATGGCTGTTTTTTTCTTTTCGAGGATGCGTTCGATGGCTGTTGTTGTCGAATCGGGAGTATAGCGTACAATGTGCCCGCACCACCCGATACTGTGTTCACCGATACCCGTTTCACGGGCTACATGTTCCGCTGTCGACCTGAAAAGGTCTCTCCACTCGGTTTCATAAGGTTCCGAACCATATCCGATGAGTACAAGACCCTCTTCTTCGGGTTGTTTTGACAGAGCTTTTGTTCGTCGAAGGACATTGCTTTCGAGGATTTTTCCGAAATCCAGAAGAGGTGTGATATGCACGTTCGCTATCGGTGTATAGCGTTCGATGTTTTCAAGTCGCAGCAATTCAACCGATTCCGGGTTTTCCTTAAGACCGACGATGGTCGGAATATCATCGAAGGAGTGAGAGCTGACCGTCAAAAGAACGGGAACGATAATGACGTCCGAATAACCTTCCTTGTCGAATTCTTTCAGACGGGTGGCTATTGACGGTTCATGGTATTCCATAAACGCTGTTTTTAGCCCGGCGATATCACCCCTTTCAAGGATTCTTTGACTGACATTGTTTTCAAGTTCGAACAATGTATTACGCCATGTTTCCGAATGTGAGCCGTGACTGAGTAGCAGAAGGCCGGTTTTTTTTTCGATACTGTTCGGCTTTTCTACCGGTTCACTCTTGTTGTCGGTACATGCTACCGTCCAGAACAGACAGAAGAGAAGAAGGAGAGGTTTTCCGAAGGGAGTCTTGTCAATCATGGCTTTTATCGCTTTTGAAGTGATCTATTGCTAAGTGAAAATTTGTGAATAATATAGTGGAATTATTTTTAATTTGTCCAGTTATAATTTGTTCTCTTCGGTTATTTTACTTTGCTGTGCACTTTTTTCTTGGTTTTTCGGGGTCTATTTTTATTTTGACTCTGTATAAATAAGTGGCAGGATTTTAGTAATCAGTAAAATTCAAGAAAAGCAGCAACATGATCTTGAAAAAGCAGGTTAAACAGATATGTGCACTTCTCGCGTTGTGTGCAATCCCCTTTCAGGGGGTAATGGCCGATACCGTTACGGGTAGGGTTGTCAGCGAAGGAGAGCCGGTTCCCTATGCGAACGTTACGGTAAAAGGGACAACTATCGGCATCGCGGCCGACAAAGACGGAAATTACCGATTGACCGGTGTTCCTTCCGGTTCGAGAGTTATCGAAGTTCGTGCAATGGGGTACGGTTCTTCGCAAAAGACAGTGAGTGTGACAGACGGTCAGAATGCCGAGCTCAACTTCAGTCTTACAACCTCGGCTATCAGAGGGAGTGAAATCGTTGTTACCGGATCTCGGGACGAGGTGTTGAGGAAAGAGTCACCGGTTATTGTTTCAACAGTGAGCGGTGAAGAGCTGACCGAAGTGGTACAGGCAGCAACGGTTAGTGAAGGATTGAATTTCGCGACAGGTCTTCGCATAGAAAACGACTGTCAGAATTGCGGTTTCAACCAGCTTCGTATGAACGGTCTCGAAGGACCTTATTCGCAGATTCTTATCGATGGTCGGGCGGTGTTCAGTGCGGTTGCTGGTGTGTATGGTCTCGAGTTGATTCCGGCAAATATGATCGAGCGAATCGAAGTGGTTCGAGGGGGCGGTTCGGCTCTTTATGGCAGCAATGCTATCGGGGGTACCGTCAACCTGATTTTGAAGGATCCCGTTGTCAATTCCTATGAATTTTCAGGAACTTCAGGATGGGTCGGTGTAGGCGGTGATGATTTCGATGATGCTGCCAATGACTATACGGCTACTCTCAATGCTTCCGTGGTGTCGTCAGACAGTAAGATGGGGATGACGGTATTCGGTTTTTACCGGGACCGTGATCCTTTCGACGCCAACAGCGATGGCTTCTCCGAACTTCCGGAAATCACCAATACAACGATCGGTCTTCGTGCGTTCAGAAAGATCGGGGATCGTGGCAAGCTGACGGCCGATTTCTTTACGATCGATGAAGATCGTCGAGGCGGTAACGATTTCGACGCAGTCGAACACGAGGCGGATATCGCTGAATCCATCAGGCAGAAGATCATCAACGGAGCACTTACCTACTCTCAGTATTTTAGAGATTATGACAAGCTTTCTCTCTATATCGCTACACAGCACATCGACCGTGATGCCTACTACGGTGCGGAGAAGCAGCTTGACGCCTATGGCCATACGGATGATTTGAGTCTGCAGATGGGGGCTCAATACAAGGCGATCTTCGGTCCTTCCCAGGTTATCGCGGGTGTCGAGAACAACCGTGAGTGGCTCGAGGATGATAAGCTCGGTTACTATGATATCGACACGGATACCCATGTGCCGGAAACGCCAGTGGCTGATCAGGAGAGCAATATTGTCGGTGTTTTCGGGGAGTATCAGTATACGTGGGACAAGTTGAAAGCTACTCTGGGGCTGCGCTGGGATAATTACGAGATTACCAACGAAATCAGTCCTGATGCGGATATATCGGATGATATTCTGCTCCCGAGAGCGACCTTACTCTACTCTTTTTCCGATGACTTGCAGGCGCGTTTGAGTTATGCGGCGGGATATCGTGCTCCCCAGATTTTCGATGAGGATCTTCATATCGAATCGTCCGGTTCGAGGCGCATCATTCATGTCAACGATCCGGATCTTACCGAAGAGACCAGCAGGAGTTATATGGCATCGGTCGATTACGATACCATGGTCGGCGATGTGGATTTCGGTTTCCTCGTCGAGGGGTTTTACACGGAGCTGGATGATCCGTTCGCTATCGATATCGGTACACCGGATGTGGATGGTAATGTTATCTATACCCGTTACAATGCCGAGGGAGCGGTTGTCAAGGGGGTCAATCTCGAGGCTCATCTTGCTCCTTCGAACATGCTTGGTATGAGGGCTGGGTTTACCATCCAATCGAGCGAATATGACGAACCGCAGGAGTTCAATGAAAAAGAGTTTTTCAGGACTCCCGATACCTATGGTTTCATAACGGTTGACTGGGAACCGGTTGACCGAGTCGGTATCGCCTTGACCGGTAACTACACCGGTGAGATGCTGGTGCCGTATTACGGGCCTGAAATCGCTGATCCAGACGCAGGTGAGTTGCGTAAAAGTGATGCGTTTTTCGATGCCGGACTCAAGGTTCGTTATACGGTTCCGGTCGATGATGCCGGGCTTCAGTTCTATGCGGGCGTAAAGAATATCTTCAATTCCTATCAGGATGATTTCGATTCGGGGATCGATCGTGACCCGGGCTACGTCTATGGTCCGTTGAGCCCGCGAACCTTCTATATCGGCATGAAGTTCGGCAATCTTCTCTGATGAAGAGTGGTGGTCCGTTTTATCAGCGCCCGTCATGACGGGCGCTGTGCTTGAGGTTTTTTGTTAATGATTGATGATTCATGCTATGAAACAAGGAATATTCACGACTCTCCTGATCGTGTTGACGACGC
>OFES01000028.1_pt1 | contig 76481 bp, 73 predicted proteins | sample 1521151 | NCBI WGS metagenome assembly OFES01 (sample SAMN04272335, study PRJEB24112) | coral metagenome | biome: Coral reef; feature: Shallow seawater; material: Coral tissue | host: Coral | place: China: South China Sea | collected 2014
GGTAAAAGGAACCGGCCATTTTCGAACCAGCCTGGAAACCGGGCTTGAGATCATCGATGCCATCCAGGGCCGGATGAGCGGCATGGCAACGCCACAACTGGTCATAGACCTGGAAAACGGCGGCGGTAAGGTAGCGTTGTCACCCGACCACATAATCGATAAACAAGACGGAAAATACACGTTTCGAAATTTCGAAAACAAAAAGTATGAATACATCGATTTCCAGCCTTGCGAAAAACGGAGTTGACCAGAGTGAATCGCTCCTCGGACTGCTGGGCCAAATTACGGGCAAACCGTCTTCCACACTCAAAGGCAGCTTGAGAGGATATTTCCAGGCTGTTCCGTCACTCCTGGGAAACAGCTTCCTCAGCCAGATTGTCTCTCCTACTATTTTCGGCACCCAGCTCAAGGCCCTGGCCCTGTCCGAGCGGGTGTTTCTGTCGGCGTTCGAGGCCATGAGCCGTTGGAAAAGCTGGAACGACTCCCTCGCAGACACCCTGCTCAGAGAGGTTATCCCTGCCTTACTGGGCATCACCTCCATGCACAAGCGGGACAATGACCCCTTGCTTGTCAGCCTTGCCTTAGGCCGGCTCGCGGAACAAGCAGGGAAAGGGTCGGTGCGGCTGGTAAGCCTTGTTTGCCCCAGCTACCAGTACCGACGTGATTCCAAAGGCAGGCTCTGGCACTCCTCGGGTGAGTTACTGCCCACGACAGGAGCGCGTTTCAGAAGGGTAGCCGCTACCTTGGCCCGGGTTTTCTCACCCCTTACGGAGCACGCTGTTGAAATTGACTGGGAGTTCTGGGGCTACACAGGCGAAACAGGCGATCCGGAACACCTGATCGATATGGCTCGTTTCGTACACCAGCATTACCGGGATGATCCGCAGCTGTTATTTGACACTCTGAGCAGGGCTGCACAGGATATGAACGAGCAGCTTCAGGAAGAAATGCACCGTTGTAACATTACTGCCTCTACCTGCTCCCTGGACCTGAAATTCGGAGCAGTCATTCGCGAAATCCGGGACGCCTTTTCAACAACATTTCCCGACCAGTTGGGAAAAATCACAAACCCGAAGTATGTGGAGTCGTGGCTGAATGATGTCTGCAAATGCGGCCCACTCATTCATTCTTTCGTGAAACAGGAAAAAATCTATCGGCAAAACGTCATTATAGAATTCACCGAACCCATTGTTTCGGCCGCCCTGCGGGAGATGCTGCTGTATACCCATATCCTGGATGACGTGCGAAAAAACGACTCGATCATCATCGATACGGAAAGCAGTTCCAACTATATGACCGAGACGCTGCAATACCTCCCGACTGGACTGATTTTCACCCGATCGAGCAAAAAGAAGGATGACGATCAGCACGCGAAATACACGCTGAACATCCGTCAGCCGTATAATGTCGTGACCTGCTGATAAAGGGCATCTCTATACATTGTCGCGAGCGCCTTGAGTACGAAGCGGACGGAACACAGAAACCGGAGTGTACATAGAGCACATGAAGATTTCGAGCACCGATCAACAAAGTAATCATGGTGCGTAGCACATTAATAGAAGTGCCCTAAAAATCCGAAGCCGAGATGGCAAACATCATCCTGCTGTCAATACTGTATGCCTGGTTTATACCCAAAAACGCAGTACATATATTTCTTACCGAGAATCTTGATCTCGACAATCTCGGTGATTTCCACGTGGTGGTCAGTCTCGCCGCCATATGTTCAGTGATATTCCTTCCAGGAGGAGATTCCGACCTCAGCCGCTTCTTCCCGATATATCTTGAAAACAAAGACTATACAAAGAGAAAAAGCTATATAGTCTATTACCTGAAACTGACCCTCATCATATCATTTTGTTTCTGCGTCTTTTCTCTCCTAGCTGATTTTTTCCTTGTCTATTATCAGTTTGAAAAACTTCTTCACGAATCATACTTCGCGATGATTCTGACTCCGGCTCTTGCCGTATTTGCCATCCTGAGCGAATCACTCATTGCCATTCATCGCCAATATGCATCGAGCCTGACCACGGAACTGTTAAAGCGGCTCTTGTTTCTGGCAAGTGTCTCTATCTGGCTGTTTTTCAACACTACCATCAACGAATACCAGGTCATAATATTGCTTTTCTTGAACCTGTCGATAATTAAGAATTGGTTATATCTTATTTTGATCGGCACCGCTGTTAACTCCGTCCTGCAACTCGCTTCTCCATTGCTCAGATTAAGCGGTTATGCCAGGGAAACCTCCATCATTTCGAACAGGATCCTGATGATCAGTGTCATTTCAGCTCCTGTTATGATTTATTTTTTTCGGTCTTAAAAGAGCAGTAGTTTCATTGGTAGGTCTTCGTTTTCTCAGAAGGTACTGGTATTCCTTCAGATTATAAGCAATGCACGGCATTTTATTAGTATGATATGAATTCGAGACCATGAACATCCTCGATCCAATTGTTGAAACTGAATTCCGTTACGGTTCGGCAATGGGTGCCGGAATCCGAATAATGTCGAACTCGGTTCGAGTAAGCGATGATCGCATTCCGGAAAGGGATGCATATAACTACGTCTTTATTTCGCGGAACGCCTCTTTTGAAGAGGCAACAAACATTGTGACCGAGGAATTGAACCGGTTCCGGCAATCGAATGCGCCGCATATCAAAATAGTTTTTCACCCACAGAATCAGCACTGGCAAAGGATTGAAGAGCTCGAACCCTTTACTTATACCGCCAGGTTTATCATGGTCCTTTCTCTGTCCAAACCCGCAAACGCCGTATCGGATGAGAATTGCCGGGTACTTGGCAAAAGCGAGTTGGAAGCCCTGTATGACTTCGAATTCCACATGTATGAACCGAAAGGAGTCGACTATGCGAGACACCAGACAGAAATCAAACTCGATACATACACAAACAGTGAAGAATTCGAAATCATCCTTTATTCACTTGGAAACCGGGTTGTAGGAACTGTGGAACTCTATAGCGACAATGGCATCACAAAATTCGACGACTTCAAGGTGCACGAGGATTTCCGCCGCCGGGGATTCGGTAAAAAGCTTCAGCACTTCGCCCTATCGAAAGCATATCGAAACGGAGCCGGTCACCTCTACGCTATCACCCACGACGATGGATTCGTCAAAGAACTTTATAAAAAAGACGGCTTCACTGAAGTCGGCATCCTGCACACCTTTCGCAAATAGACCGCCACCCGGTATTTCCATTTGCCCTGTTAACATCATACAATACAAGTCGAGAAAGCCGTATTGTACATCACCCCGCAAGCGTCTGCCGCACCGCGCGGTTCCAGCCTTCGAGATATACCAGCTTTCTTTCCTCATCCATTGCAGGCTCATAGCTGTGCTGGAGATGACGCAATGACAAAAGTTCTTCCGTTGAATCCCAGACGCCCGATTTCAGTCCTGCAAGAAAAGCGGCCCCGAGCGATGTCGATTCGGTATTGTGTGGTTTATGTACGGCAACACCGAGCATATCCGCCTGAAACTGCATGAGAAAGCCGTTCTCCACCGCTCCCCCGTCCACGATAAGCGATTGCGGCGTTACACCTGTATCCGTAACCATGGCGAGGAAGACATCATAGGACTGATAAGCGATCGACTCGAGTGCTGCACGAACTATATGCCTTTTATTGGCTCCTCGTGTCAGACCGACGATGCTCCCTTTTGCATCAGCATGCCAATGCGGCGCTCCAAGACCGGTAAAAGCCGGAACGATATAGACCCCCGCGTTGGATGCAACCTCTCCTGCAATCGCTTCCGATTCCGCAGCATTTCCAATAATGCCTATTTCATCCCTGAGCCATTGTATCACTGCACCGCCGATAAAAATTGAACCTTCAAGTGCATAACAGGGCTTTCCCGCAGCATCGATTGCAAGCGTCGTCAATAGACCATTCTTCGAGCGAATGAAGCGATCTCCAGTGTTCATGACCATAAAACAGCCTGTCCCATAGGTATTCTTGACCTCGCCTTCCGTAAAACAGCACTGCCCGAACAAAGCAGACTGCTGATCACCGGCTACCGCTCTTATCGGAACGCCACGAAGTTCACCAATGGACTCTACAGTTCCGAAATCATCCATCGGATTTCTTACATCCGGCAATAATGAACAGGGTATATCGAAAACATTCAAGAGATCATCATCCCACTTTTTTTCCCTGATGTTATAAAGAAGCGTTCTGGAAGCATTGGTATAATCGGTCGCATGGACCTCTCCCCCTGTCAGCTTCCATAAAAGCCAACTATCGACAGTACCGAACAACAGGTTTTCAATGTTTTCAATCGAACTGTGTTCGAGAATCCAGCGGATTTTTGTCGCGCTGAAATAAGGGTCGAGAGGCAGACCTGTTTTTTCTGCAATCATCTCGGCTTCATCGACATACCTGGCGCATAAACCAATGGTCCGCCTACACTGCCATACAATCGCATTACAAATTGGATGGCCGGTTGTTTTATCCCATACAATAACAGTTTCCCGCTGATTCGTAATCCCTATCGCCGTCACCTCTCCGCGACATGCAGCTGTCAGCTCAACAGCCGTATCGACAACGGTCTTCCAAATTTCAACCGGATCATGCTCAACCCATCCTTCTTGGGGATAGATCTGGTTTATCTCCCGGTAACTGTCGGCAATGATTTTGCCACTCGAATCGTAAAGTACCGACCTCGTTCCGGTTGTTCCCTGATCTATTGCGAGAATACTCATACCACATCCAACATCGTTAAAAGATTTCAGGATAATTCCCCTGCTTCAGCTTTTTTTGCAAGCTCTTCTAGACAGTTCTTGCATAAACAGCTGTCATAACGATCGGCAAGGTACTCTCTGACTTCCGATGGAACGTTTACCGAAGAACACCAGCATTCCGCCGAGAGTTTGCAATCAAAAGCAGTTCCACATACCGGACAGGTAGCATTGCCTCCTTTTCCATCGTTTTGCCTTTTATGTTTCTCCATTGTAGTTCTGTTTTTGTTCATGATTGAAATCCAATATAGGTTACCTCGTGCTAATTTAACGTATATTCCGCCCATATAACCCACCCCTTCCGCAATCTGTTCAGGCGAAAACGTTGCAGGTTTGAGGAGAAAGTATTTTTATTCTGTTATGGAGATCAACGACACTTTAAAACGCTCGATTCAATGGTCAAGCAGAGCAAGAAATGAAACAGCCTTCACTTATATTCCTCACTGGTTTCAGTGGTTCCGGCAAATCGACTATAGGACCGTTGCTCGCCAATTCGCTGGGTTACGACTTCCTGGATCTCGATAAAGAAATCGAGCTGCTTGCCGCCAAATCCATCAACAGGATATTTGCCGAAGAGGGTGAAACACATTTCAGGGACCTCGAATATAAAGTCCTCGAAAAGCTTGTTGGCAGAACCGAACTGGTTGTTTCGCTGGGTGGTGGAGCCTTGCAGCACAATTCGTGCTTTTCACTGATAATCGCATCAGGGACTCTGGTTTACCTCCACTCGAGTCCTGAAATTCTCGCTAAACGGTTGAGCCACAAAACCGACCGGCCATTGATGAAAGGTGACAATGGTGAACGTCTTTCAAAAGAACAGATCGAAAAAAAAATATTCACCCTGCTTGAAAAGCGAGAACCCCGTTATAAAACTGCCCAGATCATCATTGAAACCGATACAAAAAGAATAGGCTCAACGGTAGAGGAGCTAACGAGAAAAATCGAACGGTACGTCCGCAGAGCAGAAAAACGCCATTTTGTAAACAATCAAAAAAAGCATACAAAAAGTGAGTGAAATTATCGTCAGCACCCCTGTCCACACCCGACTGGAGCAACTGTTTCTCAAGCACGACCTGTCTAAAAAAACTGTCGTACTGTTTGATGAAAACACAAAAGAACTGTTCGGGCGAGACATTCTGTCAGCATTGAAGAGTCAGGGTTTCACGTTTATCGATCTTGTCGTGCCCGCCAGGGAAACCTCCAAAAGTTTTCGTACAGCATACCGTCTTTACGGAAACCTGATCGAGGCCGATGTCGACCGAAGCTGGAACATCCTTGCTGTAGGAGGAGGCGTGGTAGGCGACCTTGGTGGCTATATTGCCGCCAGTTACTACAGAGGAATACCAATTGTTCAGTTACCGACAACACTGCTGGCTATGACTGACAGTTCCATCGGCGGCAAGGTTGCAATCAATCATCCATTAGGAAAAAACCTCATCGGCTTTTTTCACATGCCAGAACTGATACTGATAGACCCGTCATATCTGAAATCGCTTCCAGAGCGGGAAGTATATGCAGGCATGGCTGAAGTGGTGAAATACGGGTTCATCGCCGACATGGAATTCTTACGATATATAGAAAAGCATTTCGATGAAATTGTTGCCATTAAAGATCCTTACGTGTCGGAAGCTGTCCGCAAAAGCACAAGCATCAAAGCGGATATTGTAGAACAGGATTTCAAGGAACAAAGCGGTTTACGGGCGACTCTGAACTTCGGACATACTTTCGCTCACGGATTTGAAAAGCTTGCCGACTATCGACATATCCGTCATGGAGAAGCCGTCGCGATAGGTATGGTTTGTGCACTCCACCTCTCACATAAGCTTGAAAAAATAAACCAGGAGGATTTGCAGCGGGGACTGACACTCTTGAACAAATTCAAGTTCCGCAGGGGCCTGGTTCAGAAAAGATTCAAAGATATTCCTGCTGAAGCCATTCTGGAAAGTATGCTTTCAGATAAGAAGAAGGTGGACAAACAGCTCCGCTACGTTTTACTGGAAGGACTTGGCAAAGCCTACCTCCACCCGGAACCTCTCGAAGACGGCATCGTCATCGAAGCGATCGAGGAAGCAAAGAAAAGCTTTTGAACATTGTGAGAGTACGTTACAAATTGCCATCAAAGAGCATCATCAAACACAGATAGCGCTGAAAAAGAGAATTGTTGTTCAAGTTCAGGGAGTGTCCAGACGCCGGAGCTGAGTGTATGTATGAATACAGAAGCTTCGGAAGTCAGGACAAAGTGCAGAAATTGGGCAAATGGCCTTTCTCAAAACCATCTAGAGATTCATATCCAACAATACCTTCGCCCCTTTCAATACGGCCCGCTCGTCTATTACCGGCGGATTTTCCATGACCGAAGCAACAAGTCTGCTGTTTCCTCCTGTTCCGATAATCTTAACCGCATTCTCCTGTAACTCATCAATGAGGAAATGATGCACACGCGTAAGCAGCCCTTCTATCTGTTTGACACACCCCCAGAACACCCCGCTTTGCATACAATCGGCTGTTGACTTTCCAAGAAGCGGTATCGGCTCCTCCGTTATTTCTATCAAAGGAAGCTTCGCCGTACGATCGTGTAACACAGCAGTCATCAGGTCGAGCCCGGGTAAAATCATCCCGCCAAGATAAACACCCCGTGAGCTCACAACATCGAAGGTAATGGCTGTTCCGATATCAAGAGCGATAATAGCTCGATCAGGCCAGCTTCTACAACTCAATGAGCAAAGAGCCAGCCGGTCGGCACCAAGAGTATGTGGGGGATCGTAATCAAGCGCAAACGGCAAGGATAACGTACTGTTGATCTCCACAACCTTTCCAGAGAGGGTGTTCGCCAGGATATGCAGAAACTGTTCACCGACAGAGGGAACGACACTACAGACAGCGGCATGTAAAATGGAAGGATGATTGTTGAAAATCCTTCTGGTCAGGTCCAGTACCTTTTTACCGCCCTTGAGTTTTTCTGTCTGGATTGTATAAGTCGCGAGACACCGCTCTCCTTCAAAAACCGCACAGTCTGTAACAGAATTGCCTATTTCTATAATCAAAACGACCATCATTGACAAAGATACCACCGAAGGAGGCTGCTCAGCGCTCGAACGGAACGTTGGTAAGAACAGACAACTCGTCGAGCATTTTCTCGAAACCCGGCAGGTTTTTTGTAACAAAAACGGAATCCTTCGCTTGACCTGCCTCGGCAACCACAAAATATTTCGATGGAGGATTGAAGGTGACAGGTTCTTTGTAGATCCTGACGATATCGTTTAGGACAAAAGTCTTGTCAGCACCTCTCCGATAGTTGTACGAAAGAGAATTCTCGTCGAGCGTTATAACGTCCCCTTCCTGTCCATGCTCGGCAATGAAACGTGTGTTGTACGCCTGGGGAATGGCGAATGAAACTGTTGTCAATAAAAGAAGAACCGTACTTTTCCACAAACAGCCCAGATCGATACCATAACTGAACTTGCCGAACCTGAAAAAAACACCCCAACTGACAGCAAGCAACGAAAGCCCTACAAGCCAGGTAAAAAAATAATAATTGTCAAGCCACCACGTAGGGTAGGTCAATGGATATTGAAAAACCTGCTGCATTATATTCTGTTTCTGAAACCTGTTATGAAAGCCATGAAAATAAAGCTTTTTAACCTTTAGTTTACAATAAAACGATATTTCGCCAATTCTCTCAAACAAAAGCATGTACAACCATGAAATCATTCCACAAAGAGCTCTGGATGAACGTACCTGACCGGATGGAATTCGTAAACATCACCCGGAACGTCGAAGAAGCACTTGCAGAAAGTGATATCAGTGAAGGGCTTTGCCTTGTCAACGCAATGCATATTACCGCTTCGGTATTCATCAATGACGATGAACCCGGACTTCACAGTGACTACAAACGATGGCTCGAAGAACTGGCTCCTCATGAACCGCTCAGCCTTTACCGGCATAACCTGACAGGCGAAGACAACGGTGACGCACATCACAAGCGCCAGATTATGGGAAGAGAGGTTGTTATTGCTGTAACCCGGGGAAAACTGCATTTTGGCCCCTGGGAACAGATTTTTTATGGCGAGTTCGACGGAAAAAGAAGAAAAAGACTATTGATAAAGATTATCGGAGAATGAAAAGAGACTGCCTCGGCTGACAGCACTGCCAGTTGACAGAAAAGCTTTCCGGCGAACAAGGAGTCAAGCAAAACAAGAGGCTGTCTCAAAAGCACTGCTTCACGGCTATCGATCACTATGCACACGTTTCCGGTAGAGAGTCATGCCGCACTCGATGCGGCATCCATACTGACTTTCTTTGGAAGATGGATCCCCGGGTCAAGCCCGGGGATGACTATGTGAAAATAATTGAATGACGAGTGAGACAACCTCGTTTTTCAGTGTTCGAAAAGCATTTCCGAATAGGTCGGTAGTTCCCATTTATCCCTGTCCACCATAAACTCGAGTTTGTCAGCAACCTCGCGGACCTTGTCCATAGCCGGAAGAACGACATCGGCAGAGTAATCTGCCATCTCAAACCCTTCTTCAAGAGTATCCATCTTTTCAATGACCCCGTCAAGTTCGGCAGTCAAATCGATAACGTCTCCAAGACTTTCGGCGAGTTCCTTGAGGTGATCACCCTGGCTTTTAAGTGTTTTACCAGATACCCCGACCCTCTCGGCAGCATCTACCAGAGCGTTGAAAGAACTAGCGATTTCACCCTGATATTCCGAAACGTTCGGAATAACAAAGGTTTTGAGCATCAGTTGTAACGTCCTTGCTTCGATATCGATACCTTTGACGTAACGCTCGAGACGGGTGTTGAGCCTTGCATCGAGTTCTTCCTGTGACAATACGGAATATTTGACAAACATCTCACGAGTATCGCTGTCACGGAGTACCCGCATAGCCTGGGGTGTGTTTTTAAGATTCGGAAGCCCCCTGTCGGATGCAGCTTTCTGGAGATTTTCACTGTAGTTGTCACCCTGATAGCGAACAGGTTTGGTTGCTGCGATCTCAGCACGAAGAACATCCTGAATCGCTGCATCTTTATCGACTCCGGAGTCGATTTTGCTTTGGATCTCATCTGCAAGTTCATCCATCGCTTCAGCCATAAGCGTGTTCAGCACCATGTTCGGAACTGAAATAGGCTGGGAAGAACCTACTGCCCGAAACTCGAATTTGTTCCCGGTAAACGCGAACGGTGATGTACGGTTACGGTCGGTATAATCCTTGTTCAGAACCGGCAGGTGAGCAAGACCGAGGTTTAGTACCTGTTTTTCGGTCGCGAAATCGACCTTACCGCTCTCGATAGCGTCGAGAACCTTTTCAAGCAGTTCACCGAGGAAAACCGTAACGACTGCCGGAGGAGCTTCGTTTGCCCCAAGACGGTGGTCATTGCCTATACTGGCAATAGACGCTCTCAGAACACCTGAACGCTTGTAAACACCTTTCAGAACAGCAACAAGGAACACAAGGAACTGTATGTTCGATTCAGGAGTATCACCAGGTTCGAGCAGATTAACGCCCCCGGCCGTTCCGATCGACCAGTTGTTGTGTTTACCTGAACCGTTTATACCGGCAAAAGGCTTTTCATGCATGAGAAGTGCGAAACCTTTCCTTTCAGCAACTCTTCGCATCACCTCCATGACAAGCAGGTTATGATCTGCAGCAATGTTTGCTCGCTCGAAAATCGGGGCGATTTCAAACTGATGCGGAGCAACTTCGTTGTGGCGGGTTTTTGCTGGAATTCCCAGCAGGTATAGTTCTTCCTCAACCTCTTGCATGAACTCGAGCACCCTGTTTGGAATGGCACCAAAATAGTGATCTTCGAGCTGCTGGCCTTTCGGAGGCATAGCACCAAGAAGCGTACGCCCGCTCATAACCAGATCGGGGCGCATAGAGTAAAATTTGCGGTCAACCAGGAAATACTCCTGCTCCGCCCCGGCATAGGTATTGACACGGCTGACACCGTCTACACCAAGAATACCGAGCAGTTTGATTGCTGATTTGCTGACGGCATCCATTGAACGAAGCAGCGGTGTTTTTTCATCAAGTGCTTCACCATGGTAAGAGATAAAGACCGTTGGAATACAAAGCGTCAGTCCTTTACCGCCTTTCATGAGAAAAGCCGGACTTGTCGGATCCCAGGCTGTATATCCCCGCGCTTCGAAAGTTGTTCTCATACCGCCGGAAGGAAAACTCGATGCATCGGGCTCACCCTGAATGAGCTGCCCGCCTGAAAAACGCTCGATAGGTGTTCCGTCCTTGTCAAAAGTCAGAAATGCGTCATGTTTCTCCGCTGTCGCACCCGTCATTGGCTGAAACCAATGGGTATAGTGAGTAGCCCCATTTTCCATAGCCCATTCTTTCATGCCATGAGCGACAACCCCGGCAATTTCTTCGGAAAGCTTGTTACCGGTTTGTATGGTTTTCTGCAACGCTCGATAAACCTCTTTTGGAAGTTTTTTTCGCATCGCCTTATGATCGAACGTCAAAGCACCGAAATACGATGATACCGCATTTTTATTATTGTTTTCCAACAGCTCCTCCTTTATGGTTTTTATGGTTTCTGTTTTCACTTTCTTGATTTTTTTTCATCAAATACAGCCAGAACCTGCCTGTCCTGCAGGTTCTTGCGGACGATATCGGAACTGATCTTTGTATTCCTCTTTATCTGTGATAAAACAAAACTTGTGTTGGTCCCGAGCACTCCGGGCCAGCTCTGTACCCTTGAAAGAAGTTGCTCAAGTGATTTGGTATTATGTGTCATGACCCGTAAAATATGGGAGCCTTCTCCAGTTACGGCATAGCATTCCATAATCTCTTCCTCACGGAGCACATGCTCCATGAATGACTTGTAATGCTTGGACGAATCAACTCTCGCCCATACAAACGCCTGGATATCAAACCCCAAACGTCTCTCATCCACCTGGGTAGTAAACTTCTTGATAATTCCCTTTTTCTGAAGTTTATCGAGACGCTCACTGACTGAAGGGATCGACAAACCGACAATTTCTGCGAGCTCGCTCAGCCTTATACGACCGTTATCACCGAGCGCCTCAACAATTTTCAAATCGATAAGATCAATGTGACCCGACATAAACCTACAATTTTGTATTTGTTCACCACAACATTACAAAAATAATAAGATTATTACAAACTTAATCTAAAATTATCACCAACAAGCCGCAGTAAACCTAAAAAAATAAGGACATGATATTTCTGTCCTGCTGATTTCGATAACACTGCAAGATCTTACATTTCTTTCAGGATTTCCAGAAAAATGCGTAACTATTTTCTGGCTTCGCACTTATAAATCTTCATCAAAACAGTGCGCATTCGAAATATCAGGGGATTCTACAGAACGCCCGACAAACCATCGATCATGATTGAACTAAAACCTGACGAAAAATACAACCACCACGACAGATCCTCTCAAATCCCGGAAAAAAACGATACCGAAACCGTACGTCCTCCTGCGATCGATGATTTACGGTTTTTCGTAAAAGGCTCCCTCACCCTTTTGGCAAAATTTGTCCACGACATCGATTGGCTTTTAACAAAAATCAAATCGAATGACAAATCTTGAAGTAATATGAATTTGCCTCGATCAAATGCTGTACTGGAAAACAAATTATCATTATATTCAGCTCATGAATTTTTACCGCTCTTGATAATTTTCTCGAGCGTATAACCTACAACTGCATCAAACAGTGAAAGTAGCTATTTTCGGAGCTGGAGTTGCCGGCTTGAGTGCGGCCATCGAGTTGGTTGACCTCGGATATGACGTTGAAATCTATGAGAAACGAAAAATTCTCGGCGGCAAGGTTTCTGTTTGGAAAGACAGCGACGGCGATTCGATTGAATCGGGGTTGCACATAGTTTTCGGCGGCTACGAACAATTGCAGACCTATCTTGACAGAGTTGGAGCAGGCGACAACTATCTTTGGAAAGAACACTCTCTCATCTATGCCGAACCTGATGGGAAACAGTCTTTTTTCAAAAAAGCCAACCTTCCGAGCCCCTGGGCTGAAGTCGTTGGCGGCCTGCAGGCTGATTTCCTCACGATGTGGGATAAAATCTCTCTCATCAAAGGCCTCTATCCAGCTCTCGCCGGAAATGAAGAGTACTTTCGAAGCCAGGATCATATGACATATTCGGAATGGCACCGGTTAAGAGGTGCCTCCGAAAACTCACTGCAAAAACTCTGGCGAGCAATTGCACTTGCCATGAATTTTATAGAACCGAATGTCATCAGCGCACGCCCGATGCTGACAATATTCAAGTACTTCGGCACAGATTACGCTGCGACAAAATTCGCCTTTTTCCGTGAAAACCCGGGCGATTCCATGATCGAACCCATGCGCCGGTATATCCAGAGCAAAGGGGGTAGAATCTTTATCGATGCCAAGCTTTCCCATTTCGACATCGATGAAAGCGGCACCATTGAACGTGCTGTACTCAGCGATGGCCATCCGGTTGAAGCCGATGCTTTTATCTCGGCTCTCCCGGTGCACAATGTCAAAAAAATATTACCGAAACAGTGGTTGCATCATAACTATTTCTCCAACCTTTACCAGTTTACAGGTAGCCCCGTTGCCAACTGTCAGTTATGGTTCGATAAAAAAATAACCGATACCGACAACCTGATGTTTTCTCAGGGAACGATTTTTGCGACCTTCGCCGATGTATCCATAACCTGTCCGGGTGATTTCCAGCAGGGAAACGGTAGTGCAACAGGTGGCAGCGTGATGAGTCTGGTACTTGCACCGGCACATCATCTCATGGATATGCCAAACGAGGTCATTACAGAAATGGTCATGAAAGACATTCACGATCGTTTCCCGAAATCAAGGCACGCCAAGTTGCTGAAATCAACGATAGTAAAAATACCCGAGTCCGTCTATAAAGCAGTTCCTGATGTAGACAAGTTCAGGCCGGATCAGATCAGTCCGATCGACAATTTCTATCTTGCGGGTGATTATACCTATCAGCGATACCTCGCATCGATGGAAGGAGCAGCTCTCAGTGGACGCCATGTCGCTGAAAAACTGCACGCGAGAGCCGGAAGGTAACATCCGAAAATCCAGCAAAAAACCAGAGGAACAGCATCGTTACCGGAAAAAACCCTACGGCAGGGCGAAAGCGTTCGTTTACAGGCAAGTTCTGTTATTTCGATAGGCATCGTCTTTCATTATAACTTTGCAGTGTCACTTTTCAGAGCCTATGGACACTCCCCTGCTTATCATTTTTACGAGAAATCCTGTAAAAGGAAACGTTAAAACGCGCCTTGCTGCTTCGACAAGTGATGACTTTGCACTGAAAGTTTACAACAAACTACGGGGCATCACTCAAAAAGCGGCATCAGCAAGTGGAGCCGACATCGCAGTCTACTATGATGACCACTTGCCCGATGCTGACATATTCCAGGAAACGAAAACCCGGACTTTTTTACAAAAAGGAAGTGATCTCGGCACCCGCATGTTCAACGCTTTCAAACAGGGTTTTTCAGAAAACTACCGGCGCGTAGTCCTGATTGGAACCGACTGTCCCGAACTGACAGGAACAATAATCACAAACGCTTTCGACGCCTTGGAGCAACACCATGCGGTACTTGGACCGGCAAAAGACGGTGGTTATTATCTCATAGGGTTGCGTGTACTCCTCTCTGAACTTTTTATCGACAAGCAATGGAGTACCAGTACTGTCTGCCGCGAAGCGAAGAATGAACTCGATCGTCACCATATCGATTATGCTTTACTGCAAACCCTTTCAGATATAGATACCCTTGAAGATATCGGAAATTTTAAACCGGATTGATCGTGAACATAAGCATTATCATTCCAACCTTCAATGAGGAAGAAACCATTGCCGAAACACTTTCGAACATCTGTAACGCTACCGAAAAGCAAAACGACATCGAAATCATTATCAGTGACGCGAGCGATGACAGCACACTCGGCATTGCAGAGAATTTCCCTGTCAGGACCTGCCGTTCACCTAAAGGCCGCTCGATACAGATGAACCGCGGAGCAGATATCGCAACCGGTACAATACTTTATTTCCTTCATGCCGACACTCTACCACCTCATGGGTTCACAGAAAGTATCGTTAACACTGTCGAGCAGGGCAGACCTGCCGGCTGCTTTCAGATGTGTTTTGACGATCCCCATTGGCTGATGCAAACCTATGGGTGGTTTACACGACTCCCCCTGACGTTTTGCAGAGGAGGCGATCAGTCTCTTTTCATCACTCGTGATCTTTTCAACCGGATAGGCGGTTTCAATGAAAAAATGCGTATAATGGAAGATATCGAGATAATTGAACGCATCAACAAACACTCCACCTTTGCCATACTTGACGATGCTGTAATAACGTCCTCAAGAAAATATACTGTAAACGGTAGAATCAGGTTACAGATAATTTTCGGAACGATCCACTTGCTCTATGCGATGGGATTCGATTTAGATATTTTGGCAGATTTCTATTCTCGAAACATCTCCTGAAACCGCCTTATCCGGCAAAGTAAAAAATAAGCATAAACTTTATGCGCCATCTTTTTAAGGCGTTATGTATTATATTGCCTGTGTAAACACCTTGTTCTCGAGGAAATAAAACGTCACTAGCCATACACCGATCAAACCTGAATCCAACCATGACCCAAGAGAGAAAAGAACCACAAGCGATTCAAAACGCAACATCTCAAGATGACATTGCCGGCAGCAATGAAGCCAGTATCCCTCTGCTTATGGAAAATATTGGCACACTTTTCGATTCCGCATTCAGTTCACTAGCTGAAATGGTTGATTCAGTGAATTCCCTGACCGGACAGATCACAGACAACGTCAGCAGTACAGTAAATTCCGAATCCGTTCAGAATGTCATCGAGGGCTTGAATACGGCTTCGCAATCGTTGTTATCAAGTGTCAATTCTACAATTGAAGGAGTCAACACCGCACTCGAATCCAAGGAACTGAAGGAAACCTTTGACAGCTTGGGACAGTTATGGAATACAGTAACTGAAAGTTTTGATTCAGTGGTACAGGCCGTACCCGTCCAGGAAATCATAGAAAATGTCAGTGCCGGAATCGGTCAGGTCACCGGAAACGTCGGCGGGATGGTGTTTCAACAACATTCGGATACAAAACATCCCAAAGCTGTCGAAATACCGTTCACTCATAAGGATTCCTGTTGCGGGCACGAAAGTAAAAAAACCTCGGCTGATACGGAAAAAAACCATACAAATCAGCCCCTGCAGGAAAATGTATAGAAACAATCAAGGAATAATAGCAGGGCCAAGTTGGAGTTCATTTCTCTACTCTAAAGAGTTATCAGTTTCCCCATTTGCCCCCAAGACAGGAAAAGTTTGTGTTACGTTCAGACAACAGCCAAAGGAAACCCTCATCAAGTTCCAGTACAGCAAAACAGTATCGGGTTTTAATCGCTGACGACGATAAATCAACCCGAATTCTGTTGAACCATTTTTTAAAAAAAATGGGCTATCAGCCTGTCGACGCAATCGATGGAGAGGAATGTATTTCGATCCTTGAAAAAGAAAAAATAGATATCCTCCTCTTGGATATCAACATGCCGAAAAAAGACGGTTTTGGAGTTATGTCGTACCTCCGAAAAAAAGACATCCCGATACCGGTCATCATGATTACCGCTCTCAATGACATCCCTAACACGGTGAAATGCATAAAAATGGGAGCGTATGAATATCTTACCAAACCACTGGATGTTGATCGACTTCAGATCGTCATGAGAAATGCAATCAGTGAATCGGAGCTTCACGATGCAGTTTCCCAATTGAAAAAAGAGCTGAAAACCAAGGAAATTTTCAAACAAATCATCGGAGAGAGTTCTTCGATCAAACAAACAATGGAACAGGCTCTGCAGGTCATGGAAACAGACCTCAATGTCCTGATAATTGGAGAAAGCGGAACTGGCAAGGAGCTTTTCGCTCAGGCCATTCATGAAGGCAGTAAAAGAAAAAACGGTCCTTTTATCTCTGTCAATTGTGCTGCTATTTCTCATGAACTTGCAGAAAGTCTTCTTTTCGGACACTCCAAAGGCTCATTTACCGGTGCAAACAATGACCATGAAGGATTTTTTGAGCAGGCTGATCAGGGAACGCTTTTCCTTGATGAAATTGGGGATATGAACGCAGATATACAGGCAAAAGTACTCAGAGCCATTCAGGAAAAGAAGATTCGAAGGGTCGGAGAAAAAATCGAACGAAGCATCAACTTCCGGGTCATTTCAGCAACCCACTGGAACTTCGCTCATGCGCTCGACAGCAACTCTTTCAGAGACGACCTTTATTATAGACTCGAAGAGTATCCGCTTTACATCCCGCCGCTACGGGAGCGAAAAGAAGATATTCCTTTTCTGGCGAAACATTTCCTCGAGGAGTTCTGTAGCGCCAATAACATCAAACAGTTGAGTTTTACACCTGAAGCTGTCGAGGAGATGGTGGAATACCATTGGCCCGGCAATATTCGCGAACTTAAAAATGCCATTCAGCGAACAGCGATCAGCAGCAAGCACATCGGAGAAATAACATCGATACTCCGGCACAGAGGAGGACATATCAGAAAAAATGATCAAAAGATCATAACTCCGAACAACTGTACCCACATAGAAACAGCATGTAAAAAAGAAAAAATTCAGAGCCTCGAAGAAATCGAACGCAGGGCAATCGAAGAAGCATATAAAGCCTGTGAAGGCAACCCGACAAAAACAGCTCAAGCCCTCGGCATCGGAAGAGCAACACTCTATCGTAAACTCAAGAAATTCGGACTCAACTAAAAAAGCGACAGGTAACACAACGCCACAGCTTCTCACTCGTCATTCACTATCGAAGCTGGCTTGCCGCGGTGCTGATTCCCGTATGTCCAAAACCTCCCTCGCCACGAACTGTCTGTGATAGCGAGTTTACTTCCTCGAGTGTCACATGTTCGTAACGGGAAACGACCATTTGAGCAATTCGATCACCATGCTGAACCCTGAACGGCTTTTTTCCATAATTGACAAGAATCACCTTGACTTCCCCCCTGTAATCTGCATCGATGGTTGCTGGGCTGTTGGGTAGTGAGATCAAGTGCTTGAGCGCCAAACCGCTGCGTGGCCTGAGCTGAGCTTCAAAACCTTCAGGCAGCTCGATACACAACCCTGTAGGAATGAGCGCGGTTGTAAAAGGATCGATTTCCACCGGAGCATCCAGACATGCAGCCAGATCCATGCCGGCAGCATTCGCCGTTGCATACCGGGGAAGAATGGCTTTTTTCTCGATACGGACTATCTTTACCGTAGACATTGCAGAAAGTGGTTTATATTGGTTTTTACTCAAGATAACTCATTCGCACAATAAGCATTGACAGTGAATAATAAAACAGAAAAGGTGTACGCTCTCGCTTTCGGTGCTCATCCTGATGATGTAGAGCTTTCCTGCGGGGCAACATTGTTGAAACTCATCGACGAAGGCCAAACAGTTGCCGTATGCGATCTCACCCAGGGCGAAATGGGAACCCTTGGTTCACCGGAAACGAGAAAAAAAGAATCCGACAGGGCAACAAAAGTTATGGGTTACACAAAACGCGTAACGCTCGATCTCGGAGACTCGAAACTTTACTACACCGAAGAGGCACAAAAAGAAATCATTCGGGTCATTCGTCATTTTCAACCCTGTGTGGTGTTCGCCAACCCTCCGGACGAGCGGCACCCTGATCATATCAAAGCGTCACGCCTGGTCAATGATGCGATTTTCTATGCCGGACTCAAAAAAATCACCACGGTGCACAACGGTGAGCAACAGGAACCTTACAGGCCGCCACATCTTCTCTACTATATGCAGTTCAAGCACATCGATCCGTCTCTCATCGTCGACGTCACAACAACGTTCGAACGATCCAGAAAAGGTATCCTCGCTTTCGGCTCACAATTCTACAAGGAAGGTGAGACGAATGAACCGGAAACCTTGATCCAGCGAAAAGAATTTCTCAGTGGACTCGAAGCCCGAGCCCAATATCTCGGAGAACAGATTGGGACCGAATATGGAGAAGGCTTTACTGAACCAGGTCCCTTGAAAGTAACAACGTTCACTGCTTTATTTCCAGAAAAATGACAGTGACGTCAGTTTCAACCGAACGTCTCAGTACCCACATTGCAACCCTCTTGGCACGTCATCCGCCAACCAAACCGTCATTTCCACATCAATTGTAATCCACCTTCGCCGTATTTCTTCCTCTCAGAAACTTATCTACATACAGAGCGGCACGACATCCTTCTGAAGCAACAATTATAGCCTGCTTGATATCCTTGCACAATATATCTCCTGCAGCAAAAACACCGGGCACGGATGTAGAAAAATCCACCCCTATCTTCAAACAACTTTCTTCGACACAATCAAGCTGACCTCCCGCATAGTCGATGATAGGAGAAGAACCGCTCAGATAAAGAAAAACACCATCTACCTCGAGAGGAGTATTCTCTCCTTCGATTGCAAGAGACTCGACAGCTTTTTCCCCGTTAATCGCAGCAATGCGTTGGTTATACCGCACGTCAATATTCGGTTGAAAATCGAGCTCCTCGACCATTTCCGACGGCACCGAAAACGATGATGTCGGACAGAGCAAATACACTTTCCCAGCAAAGCGTGAGAGCACCTTCGCCTCTTCTATCGCTTCTCCTGTTCGGCCGGCAACGGCAACGACTTGCCCCTTGTAAAATGCAGCATCGCAGGTAGCACAGTAGCTGACACCAGCCCCCAAGAGTTCCTGCTCACCCTTTATCTTCCTGTTTTTTCCCATCGAACCGGTAGCGAGAATCAAAGCTTTTGCCCTGAAAACCTTGCCGCTCGCGGTAAAAACTTTTTTTTCGTGTTCGCTCAAATCAAGGCCGGTCACTTTTTCTCTGAAAAACTTTGCGCCGAACGATTCAGCTTGACCTCTCATCGAGTCGAGTAGTTCGATACCGGAAACGTCCGAACGAACCCCGGGATAGTTGGCAATAATGTGAGCCATACCCAAAGCACCGGCATGGGGATCCTTATCGAGGACAACCGTCCGCAATTCAGCTCTTGCAGTATAAATAGCTGCGGACGAACCTGCAGGCCCTCCCCCGATAATCACAACATCATAGTGTTCTGTATTCATGAGACATCACCTGTTTGTAACTTTTCTCTTAATGGTTTCATATTGTCAAGAATTCTCTAAATTCCTCAAAGCTATCATTTCCTTGCAAAAAACACAGGCCATGCAAAAAATAGTAGTCTGGTTATCATTTTTTTTTCTGTGCTGCGCATTACCCTCTTGCAGCGATCCGCAGGAATATCGTTCAGATCACATTACCATTGGTATCGATGGCGACTTCGACCACCTGAATCCCTTACTGATACAACTCTCTCTCTCTCGAGAAGTCTGTACACTTCTCTTCCCGTCTTTGACAAAACCTTCCTACGATCGGCAAAAAGGAACTATCGAATTCAAACCTAACGCTGCTGAAAACTGGGAATTCAGCGACGATGGCAAAAAAGCGGTGTTTCATCTCAAAAAAGATGCGGTTTGGCAAGACGGCGAACCATTAACTTCCGAAGACTACAAGTTTTCGTACCGGCTCTATGCAAATCCTGAAATTGCCAGCACTCGCCAACACTATCTCAACGACCTTTTGAGGCTCGATGATGGCAGCATCGATTTTGAAAACAGCGTCGAAACACCTGACGATCACACGCTGGTTCTGAAGTTCGACAAACCGATGGCTCCAGCCATAATCCTCGATCATTTCAATGATCTCATGCCGGTCGCTAAGCATATTTTCGATTCGATTCCTCCCGAAGAAATCCGCATGCGAGCAGCAGAAACACCGATTGTCGGTGCAGGCCCTTTCAAGGTGAAAGAATGGACTCGGCAGCAACAACTTGTCCTCGTATCGAACGAGAAATCGATATTACCTCATCCGGGACTTACCTCCACGATGAGCTTCATCATCGTTCCCGAGTACACCACGCGCCTTGCCATGCTGAAATCAGGCCAGCTCGATGCACTCATATCTGCTGGCGGAATCAACCCGAAAGACCTTCCGGAACTGCAAAAGACAAACCCCGAGATCATGATAACACCCGTCAAGAATCGATATTTCGACAGTATCGTATGGCTGACCATTGACGGGGAGTCCTATAGAAAGCATGAGAAAATCAAACCGAATTTTTTCTTCGGGGATAAAAAGGTACGCCAAGCCATGACCCATGCAATTGACCGCCAAGCCATAATTGATGGCTTCATGGGCCCAGAACATGCTGTAATAGTCAATACATCACTATCCCCTGCCTATGAAACGATCGCCAACCGGTCCCTCGATGCCTATGCATATGATCCCCAAAAAGCGCAGTCATTGCTCAAAGAGGCCGGATGGGAACCCGGACCTGACGGCATCATGCAGAAAAACGGTAAACAGTTTTCTTTTTCCCTTGCAGCTCAGGCCGGGAACCCGCGCAGAAACTATGCGGCAACAATTATCCAGCAAAACCTCCGCGAGATCGGCATAGAGTGTGAGCTTAGAATCGACGAAAAGCTTATTTTCAACAAAAGCCAGAACGAATTCCGCTACGATGCCGCATTATCGGGCCTTGCTGCCGAAACCCTGCCGTTTCAGCTTATCATCTGGGGGTCGGATTTCAAGAACCGGCCTTTTAACTCTTCGGCATTTCAGAATGCAAAGCTTGACAGGGTAATAAGCCGACTCAGCACTCCCCTTCGGGAAAACGAGAGCATTCTCTTATGGCAAGAGTACCAAACAATACTCCATGAAGAGCAGCCGAGAACCTTCCTTTACTACTACGATGAACTCGAGGGATTCAGCGAAAGGGTTAAAAACGTGGAAGTCAATCTCCTTTCGACTCTTTATAACGCATATGAATGGGAGCTGAATTAGCGTATACTCACATTGGGGCATTCCGTATTTTTGCTATATTCTTGAGCTTTTTGTTGCGATCGTCTATCATCTTCCACAGGTCAAGATCAACAGGTATGCCTCGTTATACTCCCGAACAGCTTGAAAAAAGAAATCTCTCCGTCTGGACTAAAGTGCAGGGCATCCTTGCGCCCATACAGTTCGTTGCGTTCATAGCCGGCTTTGCCGTGACCGTTCTGTACAAACTAGGCATGGGTATCGACAACTTTACATGGGTAACCGCTTTTATCATTCTGAAAACCGCTATTTTTCTCCTCATTTTTATCACAGGAGCGTTTTTCGAAAAAGATGTCTTCGACAAATACGTTTTTGCACCGGAGTTTTTCTGGGAAGATATCGGTAGCACCATAGCAATAATCATTCACCTTGCCTACTTTATTTTATTTTACATGGGCCTGTATGAAAATGTCCTTATCTGGACTGCTCTCCTCGCCTATCTGAGTTACTTGATCAACGCCGCACAGTTTTTGTTCCGCTTGATCATAGAAAAACAGCATGCGAAAAAAACTCAAACAGCAAACTGAAGCCAGCAGAACCGCCATGAAAGCAAAAGCAATCGTTTTTACTGGTGTTCGCCAGATAGAAGTTAAAAACGTAACGCTCAAACCGGTCTCGTCGACCGATGTACTCATTGAAACCTATTGGTCTTCAATTAGTACAGGTACCGAAAAAATGGCTTTCGACGGCCTTATTCCTTCACCGCCGTTCATCTTTCCGTTTATCCCCGGCTATGAAACCGTAGGAAAAATCACAAATGTCGGAGCCCATGTCAATGAAAGCCTCATTGGCAAGTATGCATACATAGCCGGATCTTTCGGATACGAAAACGTCAATGCCGCTTTTGGAGGAGCATCACAGTTTGTAGTCTGTCCGGTCGAGAGTATTACGGTACTTGAAGGTATTGACGACCCGAAATGCGGCATTGCTTTACCGCTTGGAGCAACTGCTCTCCATTTTATGGATCTTGCAGACATAACAGGAAAGAAAGTTCTTGTTCTGGGTCAGGGTGCCGTAGGCATTCTTGCCGTCCAGCTTGCCAAACACATGGGGGCAAAACTTGTTGCGGCTACAGAACCATACCAGAACCGCCTTAACTTCTCTTCTGCAGACCTGAAAGTTAACCCATCAACACAGGATGTTTCAGCAGCACTCGCTGGAAACGAATTCGATGTCATGATAGACAGTACCGGCGTCATGAACGCTATCGAAACAGGCCTGCGCTTCCTGAAATTCCACGGCAAAGTAATTTTCGGGGGCTACTACCAACGAATGAATATCGATTACTCACAGGCTTTCGAAAAGGAACTGTCATTTGTCGCTGCACGTCAATGGGCCAAAGGAGACCTGCTTCGTGTCAGAGAGCTTCTCAGAACCGGAAAACTGAACGCAAAAAAGATATTCACCCATAGCCACTCCGTTGATACCGATCTTGCCGAAGCGTACCATCAAGCATTCAATGACCCGGACTGTTTAAAGATGATTCTCAACTGGAAAGAGCCAGATACCGAAACCCTTTCAGAATAGGAATATCATATCTGTATGACACCACGTACCATAGCCATATACGGAAAAGGAGGCATTGGAAAAAGCTTCACGACAACCAACCTCAGCGCGACGTTTGCGCTTATGGGAAAAAAAGTACTGCAGTTGGGTTGTGATCCGAAACATGATTCGACAACATCGCTTTTCGGCGGAGTATCATTGCCAACCGTGACTGAAGTTTTTGCAGAAAAAAATGCCTGCAATGAAAAAGTGCAAATCAGCGATATCGTTTTCAGAAGAGATGTCCCTGATTTTCCACAGCCAATTTACGGTGTTGAGCTGGGCGGCCCACAAGTCGGCAGAGGGTGTGGTGGTAGAGGCATTATTTCCGGCTTTGATGTACTTGAAAAGCTGGGGCTCTTTACCTGGGATCTCGATATCATTCTGATGGATTTTCTCGGTGATGTCGTTTGCGGAGGGTTCGCGACACCTTTGGCACGCTCTTTGAGTGAAGAAGTCATTCTTTTGACAACCAATGACCGCCAGTCGATATTTACTGCCAACAACATTTGCCAGGCAAACAACTATTTTCGAACCGTAGGAGGACAATCAAAACTCCTCGGACTCATTATCAATCGAGATGACGGTAGCGGTATTGCAGAAAAGTATGCGGCTTGTGCAGAGATAAACATCCTCATGAAATTGCCATACGATCCGGCGGCAAGGGATAAGGATGACAGCTTCAATTTCGCAATTCAGGTTCCTGAAATCGGAGAAAAGTTTCGCAAACTCGCCGCTGATATCATTGAAAGAAATATCGAATCCTGTGAGTCGGCCGGGCTTGATTTTCAAACATTTGTCCGCTTGTTCGGAGAGGTGAACGATGCTCATCCAACCCCTGCCTCGGCAACAGAGCTAATCGGACAACAAACACAAACAAGTCCCGACCTTTCAGCACAGGAATACGATGATCCTGGCTCATCTGACAACCCTGGCTCATCTGACAACGAAAAGCTGTTATCCTGCGTCGATAAACTCCCTGATGCCGAACGAGAAATCTACCGCATGATTGAAATTGATAAAAAAAGCGTCACGGAAACAGCCCGACTGCAAGGTATCAGTGAATCGGAAACCGAGAAAACACTTTCAGCCGCCAGAACCCGTCTGAGAAAACTGTTCTTCTCTCTATAAACAGTGAAGAGTGGCAAGTAATATACAACCCGTCACTCGTTACTTGTCCCTCTATCCCACTTTCGCCCGCTTGGCTGCCTTGGCTCTCTGATTCGAATCCAGAATTCTTTTACGGATTCTGATATTTTCCGGCGTCACTTCGACAAGCTCGTCGTCATTGATAAAATCAAGAGCCTGCTCGAGTGTCATTTTTTTAGGTGGAGTAAGACGAACCGCATCGTCAGCACCTGAAGACCTCATATTGGTGAGCTTCTTGGTCTTGCATACATTCAGGGTAATATCGAACTCTCTGGTCGACTCGCCGACCACCATACCTTCATAAACCCTGATATTCGGTCCTATGAAAAAGGTACCTCGGTCTTCGAGACCGGCAATCGCATAGGCAACCGACTGACCGTTTTCCCCACTGACCAGTGCCCCTGTTTCTCTTGCAGGAAGCTTCCCTCTGAACGGTTGATAGTCATGAAACACATGCGAAAGCATCCCTTCACCCTTGGTATCGGTAGTAAACTCCTGGCTGTACCCTATCAATCCTCTGGTAGGAATCTCAAACTCGAGTCTGACCATACCACCTCTCAAAGTCTCCATGTGTTTCATTTCAGCCTTACGCCGTCCCATTTTTTCGATGACAACACCGTTGTATTCATCAGGCACATCGATCGTCACATGTTCGACCGGTTCGAGAAGTGTACCGTCCTCAGCTGTCCGAGTTATCACCTGAGGCCTTGAAATAGCCAGTTCGAACCCTTCACGACGCATGTTTTCTATCAACACGGAAAGATGCAGCTCTCCACGTCCCGAAACACGAAACGTATCGGCACTGTCAGTCTCCTCGACCTGCAGAGCGACATTGGTCATCACCTCCTTCATGAGCCGTTCGCGTATTTTGCGGCTTGTGACTTCCTTGCCTTCCTGACCGGCAAAGGGGGAATCATTCACCGAAAAAAGCATGGAAAGGGTCGGTTTACTGATTTCAAACGACTCGATCGCTTCAGGGCATGTTTCGAAAGCAAGAGTCTGACCGACATTGACACCAGCAATACCCGAAATAGCTATGATATCACCTGAAGTCGCCTCTTTCACCTCAACTCGCTGCGTCATATTAAAAGTAAAGAGTTTGGCGACGCTACCCTTGCCGACAATACCTTCATCGGTAACGACAGCGAGAGAATCACCGGAATGAACCTTTCCTCTGTGGATCCTTCCAACAGCTATTTTCCCCAAATAGTCGCTGTAATCCAGAGTGGTCACCAGCATCTGAAAATCATCTTCATCACTGTTTTCCGGTGACGGTATTTCTCCGATAATCATATCGAGCAACAGGCTCATGTCACCGTCAGAATCCTGCATGGAGGCTTTCGCTATACCGAATTTAGCCGAAGTGAATATGTAAGGGAAATCCAACTGATCCTCATCGGCTCCGAGCGCGATGAAAAGGTCGAGCACCTGATCGTGAACCTTATCGGGATCGGCCTGAGGACGATCTATCTTGTTGATAACGACGACCGGCTTGAGTTTCAGCTCAAGAGCTTTGCGGAGAACAAATTTTGTCTGCGGCATAGGTCCCTCGAACGCGTCGACAAGTAACAGTACACCATCGACCATTTTCAATATTCGTTCAACTTCACCGCCAAAATCAGCATGACCGGGTGTATCGACGATGTTTATCTTACACCCATTGTATACCGTTGCGGCATTTTTTGATAAAATGGTGATACCACGTTCTTTTTCCTGGGGATTGGAGTCGAGTACACGTGCATCGACTTGCTGGTTTTCTCTAAAAGCTCCTGTGTGGCGAAAAATTGCATCAACAAGGGTTGTCTTCCCGTGATCAACATGAGCGATTATGGCGATGTTGCGAATATTCTGTTTCATACTCATCTTTTTCGAGGCAAATATTTATATTTTATTTCGATTCGGGCGAATATACACTTTTTTTCTTGACTCTGTACAAGGTCTTTTCCAAACAGTCACTTCACCGGAAACTATCGGAATATTCATAAATACCCCTCATTGACATCTATGGACAACGAACTACTGAACAATACTCTACTTGTCGTACTTACCAGTCTGGTATCACTATTCTACGTCGTATCGGTAAGCCTTTATGGTTCTGATTTCTTCAAAGGAAACACTTTCGCAAAAACCTATAAACAGCCGGCACTCATTGTCACCATTGTCACGCACATCGCGTATATAGGTTTTCTCACTGCACCCGAAGGCTACAGACTGAATTATTCCATCTCGATGCTCATGACCATGGTTGCGCTGACACTCGCTGTGATCTATATGTTTATCGAGTTCTCAACGAAAACAGAAAAAACCGGTTTTTTTATCCTCTCTTTTTCCGCAGGGGCAGAAATTCTCGCCTCGATACTGCTTTTCACATCCTCAGGAGATGGCCCGAGCTTCAGTGGTCTGGGAATAGGCATTCACCTTCTTGCCGCGATATTCAGTTTCAGCTCCATTGCCATAGCGGGTCTTTACAGCTTCCTTTATCTCCTTTTGTTTCGCCAGATCAAAAACAACAAATTCGGCTTTCTTTTCGAGAATCTACCGAACCTCGAGGTTCTTGAACTACTAATCAAACATGCTGTCGCATTCGGCTTCCTGTTTCTTACCATCACACTTCTCGCAGGCGTCATAGGCTCGATTCAAACGTCGGAAATCATCAACCTTTTCGACACAAGACTTATAGCCCTCGTCATAATATGGATGTTTTACGGTTTCAGCCTTTTCATAAAAAAGCTTTTTGGCTGGGATACAATTCACATGGCGTATTTGCTTATTTTTCTTTTCGTTTTGACGACAACGCTCATTCTGCTAATGAGTATTTTTTCACCAACGTTTCACGGCCTGAGCTTTTAGCGTTTCCAACTTGATAATTTTTCAGCTTTGAGGTATATTGATTGTCATTACCTTTTGATAAAAGGCCAGCAATATCACATCGATTTCGGGCAAGTAACTAAATCATCACATCATGAACATTATTTCAGTTGGTGTAAATCACAAAACTGCACCTATTGAAATCCGTGAAAGAGTCTCTCTTTCGGAAGTTCAAGCCAAAGAATTCCTGACAAACCTGATCGACGATAACATAGCGCTGGAAGCCATGGTGCTTTCGACCTGCAACAGGACGGAGTTGTATGTTGTCCCAGGCATGGCGGAGGTTGATGGCAGATATCTGAAGGAATACCTCATCGCGTTCAGAAATGCTCATAACGAGGTTCGGCCCGAACACTTCTTCAACCGTTTCTACTGTAACACGGCAAGACACCTTTTCGAGGTTGCCAGTGCCATTGATTCGCTGATTCTCGGTGAAGGCCAGATCCTCGGACAGGTAAAAGACGGCTACAGAATAGCCGTCGAAGTGCAATCAGCCGGCATTCTTCTCACTCGTCTCTGCCATACTGCGTTCAGTGTAGCAAAAAAAGTCAAGACCAAAACCAAGATAATGGAAGGCGCAGTTTCCGTAAGCTACGCCGCAGTCGAACTTGCTCAGAAAATTTTCTCCAATCTTTCCATGAAGAAGATACTTCTGATTGGAGCAGGAGAAACGGGTGAACTTGCAGCCAAACATATGTTCCAAAAAAATGCGCGGAACATTGTAATCACGAACAGAACGCTTTCAAAAGCCGAAGCCCTTGCAGAAGAACTCGGCACCAACCAGGTACTTCCTTATGAATCATACAAGGAGCACCTTCATGAATTCGATATTATCATCACTGCGGTAAGTATAAAAGACTATGTGCTTACCGAGCCGGAACTGCAGCAGAGCATGCAGAAAAGGCGGCTCAAACCTGTTATAATCCTCGATCTTGGCCTCCCTCGTAATGTCGATCCTGAAATCGGCAAACTCAAAAACATGTTCCTCAAGGATATCGATGCTCTGAAACATATCATCGATAAAAACCTCGAACTGAGAAGAGCAGAACTACCAAAGGTTCAAAAAATCATCGATGAGGAGCTTGTCGGGTTCGGACAGTGGATCAATACCCTGAAAGTTCGTCCTACCATTGTAGACCTGCAATCAAAGTTCATTGAAATCAAAGAAAAAGAACTTGAGCGGTTCCGTTATAAAGTCAGCGAAGAAGAGCTTAAACGAATGGAACGTTTGACAGACAGGATTCTCAAGAAGATCCTGCACCACCCAATTAAAATGCTTAAAGCACCGGTTGATACAGCCGATACAATCCCAAGCAGAGTAAATCTTGTAAGGAACATTTTCGACCTTGAAGAACAAAACCAACGAACAAAGTAATCAGTTAAACGTTAATCAGTAATCGCATTGAAAAAGAAATTAATTATTGGTACCAGATCCAGCCCCCTGGCTTTGTGGCAGGCCGAATTCACCAAAGCCGAACTTTCGAAGCATTATCCAGAACTCGACATAGAGCTCAAGCTGGTTAAAACAACCGGAGATGTATTGCTTGACTCCCCGCTTTCCAAAATCGGCGATATGGGACTTTTCACAAAAGACATCGAGAAGCACCTTATAGCGAACGAGATCGATCTCGCTGTTCACAGCCTGAAAGACGTTCCGACCGAAACACCGGAAGGACTCATGCTTTCTGCCTTCACTGAAAGGGAAGACACCAGAGACGTGATCATTTCCAAAAACGGTGAAAGTCTCAAGACTCTCCGTCAAGACGCTAAAATAGCAACCAGCAGCCTCCGCAGAACATCTCAGCTTCTGAGCATGCGACCTGATTTTCAAATCGGAGACATACGAGGCAATCTGAACACACGGTTCAAAAAGTTCGATGAGAGTGATTTCGACGCCATGTTACTTGCATACGCTGGTGTTCACCGACTCAATTTCGGCGACCGCATTTCAGAAATCCTGCCTCATGAAACCATGTTGCCTGCAGTCGGCCAAGGTGCATTGGGAATTGAAACACGCTCCGATGACGAGGAGACGAAAGAAATCGTGAAAGTCATGAATAACTCGAACACCGAGTTCTGTACCAAGGCTGAACGCGCACTTCTCCGACACTTGCAGGGTGGTTGCCAAATCCCGATCGGCTCTTACGCGAGCCTGAAAAACGGAACGCTTCACCTGTTTGCATACGTTGGATCGGTTGACGGCAAACGAGCAATTCGTGATGAAATCACCCTGAAAAACTGCACACAACCAGAACAGGCAGAGCAAGCCGGAATTAACCTGGCAGAAGAACTGCTCAAGCTCGGTGCCAATGAAATCCTCGCTGAAATCAGAAAAACCTGCTGATGAAATCCGTTCTTGTCACAAGACCCAAACATCAGGCAGGCTCATTTGTAGAGGAACTGAAAAAATATAACCTGACCTCGGTTGTTTTTCCGACAATCGAGATCAGGCCAACTCTCGGGTGGACAATACCCGATGTTTCGGCATATAACGGTGCCTTTTTCACCAGCCCGAACAGTGTCCATTATTTTCTCGAAAGACTCGAAGACGAAGCACCTGAAAAGCTCGAGGAACTGAAGAAAATCAAGATTTTCGCAGTAGGAAAAACAACGGCAAAGGATCTCGCAGGCTACGATATCATAACGGAGCCGGTGCCAAAAGTAGCAGATGCTGTTAATCTAATGAAGGAAATCGACGCAAACGAAATCTTCGGGAAATCGTTTCTTTTTCTTCGCGGCAGTCTTTCACTCGGCATCATACCAGCAGCTATTGCCGAGCGAGGGGGGGCATGTGATTCTTTAACCGTCTATGAAAACCACCCTCCGGACCTCAGAGCCACGGAAAAAGTGAAAAAGATGGTCAATGATGGTGACATCGCATGTTTGTCGTTCACCAGCCCGTCTACAGCTCAAAACTATTTCAAGGCAATCGGTTCGACAACCCTGCCTCCCGATGTCCTGGTAGCGGCAATCGGTAATACAACGGCCAACGCACTAAAGGAACTGGGAGTAACCGTCGATATCGTTCCTGAATACTATGACGGTCCTCATTTTGCGAAAGCAATAGCGAACGCATTGAACAGTAGTGAGTCATGATCGGTTCAACCCTTCCCTCCCATATCTGAATCCTTGCCTTCTGTTGTATTTTCGTCAATTAGCGGACGTTTCCCGCCCGATGCTTCTTCCACCTGGCGCAACCGTTTTTGAATAGCTCGAGTTCTCACACCTACAAGCCGATCCAGTTCCGTTCCAGCTTGCGTGATCCTGTTCTGGGCTTTAACGAGAACCTCTCCGAAAGAAGCAAACTCACTCTTGACCTGAGCGAGAACTCTCCAGACTTCCCCGGTCCTTTTCTGTATCGCAAGCGTTCTGAATCCCATCTGCAGACTGTTCAATAAAGCAGCAAAGGTAGTAGGGCCGGCGACAATGACATTGAACTTGTTTTGCAGGGTTTCAAGAAGAACCGTATTACGAACAACCTCGGCGAAAAGACCTTCGGTCGGGAGAAACAATATCCCGAAATCGGTAGTTTCTGGAGGGTTCAAGTATTTATCACTAATATCTTTGGCACATCTCAGCATCTCTCCCTCAATTGCTTTTGTTGCAACCGCTATTTTCTTTTTGTCACCTGTTTCCACAGCTTCGAGAAGTCGATAATAAGCTTCGAGTGGAAATTTCGAGTCTACAGGAAGATATACCACACCTTCCCCATCGTTTTTCCCCGGAAGCTTCACTGCAAACTCCACCTGTTCGCGCTGCCTTTTTCCGAGCATGACATTTTCCGCATATTGTTCGGGTGAAAGCAGATTCGCCAGTAAATGCCCAAGCTGCATTTCACCGAAAACACCTCTGACTTTGACGTTTGCAAGCACTTTTTTCAGATCTCCAACACCGGCTGCAAGTGTCTTCATTTCCCCCAAACCTTCATGTACTTGACGAAGCCGGTCACTGACCTGACTGAAAGATTCGGTCAATCGTTTTTCAAGGGTCGACTGTAACTTTTCATCCACGATCCGTCGCATCTCATCGAGTTTTACCTCATTTTTTTCCTGTAAAACCTGAAGCCGTTTTTCCACAGTGTCACGTATACTATCCAAGGTCCGTGATGTCTCATCTTTCAGCGCATCCTGCCTTGATAAAAGTTCACCGAAATTTCTCCGCTGCAGCTCATCCTGCTGCATAACATGCATCCTCATGCTGTCTTCAAAAGATTTCAAAGACGCCGATTGTTCGGTACGTCCCTCTTGAAACAATCGTGCAAGCTCTAACCTATTGCGCTGAAATTCGTTTTTCTGATCATTGCGTACCCGATCCAAATCAGTACGCAGCATAGCCTCACTTTGCTGCACAGCCTCTTTTGAAGCAGCTCTTGTACTGCCCCAAAAAAGGATGAGCAACACGATGAAAAGAAGAACGATAATAGCGATAAGAAAATAAATTGTCATAAAGCACAGTCACCTCATTATGAAAATGAATCCAAAGCGGATGATGAACGGAATAGGTCAAAATCCGATCTCCGATATCGAAAAACGGACAATAACATTTATCAAGGGACAAAAGGGGAAATCAGACAATGGCAGCGACGAGCTTGCTCCCGATTAACCGGTTGGCACTTACCAATCCCTGACCGTAAATTGTAGTTTGGCCGGTATAGTCAAAACAACAGCCCCCGGCCTCCTGCACTATCGGAATAAGAGCGGCACAATCCCAAGGACTCATAATCTTGTCGACAGCCACCTCGGCTCTTCCGGACGCAACAAGCATGTGACCGTAACAGTCACCCCACCCCCGAACCAGCCCGGCATCATGACGAAGACTGTCTACAGGATGCTCGGAAACAGGCTCGAGGAGGTACTCTTTCTCGGTAAAAACCACCGTTGCCTCCCGATAATTCGATATTCCCGAAACATGTATTGAATCGCCGTTCAAAAACGCACCCGAACCTGTTTCAGCGTAATACATCTCGTCGAGAGCAGGAAAATTGACAACTCCTATCTTCATCTCACGGTCGATTTCCAGACCTATCATGACACCATAAAGAGGCACCCCATGTATAAAGGATCGTGTACCATCGATCGGGTCGAGAATCCAACGACGCCCGTTAGCGGAAATCTTTTCTTCAAACTCTTCACCGAATATCCCGTCATCTGGAAAAACATCGGTAATTCCATCTCTTATCAGCTCCTCCGCTTTTCTATCCGCTTCGGTGACCGGAGAATCATCCCTTTTGGCATCGACCTTGAGAGATTTGCTCCGGTAGAACGAGAGAGTCAAATTCCCTGCTTCTTCCGCCAGCCTCAGAGCCAGTTGCATGTCTTCGGTCATACCACTATGGTCCTTTACCATTGTATAACAGTGTTATTCTTTATACCTGCAACGAAATAAGCAGTCACTCCCGAAAAGGGTCGAATAAAGCCACTCTTTCTAATATACGGAAAGCATTTCAAAGGCAGGCCCCGACTACCGAATCCATTGGCTGATTTTCATCAATAACACCCTCGTATCAACCGGTTTGATGAGATAGTCATTCATACCCGCATGCATGGCTTCTTCTATCGAAGCCTCATCCGAGTCACCGCTGAGGCCGATTACGGGTAAAGACGCCAGCTCCTGATTCTCAGACTGACGAATGTGAGCTGTTGCGTTGATACCATCAGACAATGGCATTCTAAGATCCATCAAGACAAGATCGAAAGAACCTTTCTCGAGTTTTTTCAGCGCTTCTATTCCATCGACGGCTTCATCGATTACAATACCTTGTTTCTCAAGAACGGTTTTCAGTGCAACTCGATTGAAAGAAGAATCATCTGCTATAAGCAGTGATTTCCCCTTAAGACTTTGTAAAGACAATTTCTGTTGAAAAATACCGGCAAGCTGCCTGATGAGTTCCGACTGCAAACAAGGCTTTGTAATAATCCCCTGCATCCCGGCTTTCTTTGTCTTGCCGCGTGCGATATAATACGGTATTGCCGTGTAGGCCACTATCGGAACAATGGCGTTTTTGCTGCCCACCTCCCCTCTTCTAATCATTTCAGCCGCCTTATAGCCATCCATCAAAGGCATCTTAAGATTCATGATAACGAGATCATGCGGGTTTTCCGATAGCTTTTGCAAAGCCTCTTCCCCATCGCCAGCTTCTTCCACCAAAACACCAAGTGCCAGGAGGATTTCTTTCACCCCTTCTCTATCTTTGCGTTCATCATCAACTATGAGAATACGCTTGTTTTCGAAAAGCGACTTGTTCGCAGCGATAAGTTCGTCACGCCTTCGTTGCAATTCATCAGTAGAAATCACAGGAAAGTCCAGAACAAATTCGGTGTACTGCCCCACAACGGAATTACAGGTGATATCACCTCCAAAAGCCTGCATGACCCGCTTGCAATAAGAAAGGCCAAGTCCAGTCCCACCTTTTTTACCTGAAGTAAAATAGGCATTGAAAAGCTTGTCAAGATTTTCAGGCGGGATTCCCGGACCGGTGTCCATGACTTTTACCCTGTTGAACTGTGTCCCCTTCTCGAGAGTAATGTAAATCTTCGATTTCGGATAGGACTTGAGAAAATATAATGCGTTCATCATTAAATTGAACAGAACAAATACATACATGGTCTCTCCAACCTTGAACACAAAATCCTCTTTATTGTCGAAGACGACCTTCTCCCGCTCCTCAATTGATTCAAACCCATACTCATCGATAGCTTTCTGGGTTATCACAGCCGCAGAAGCATACACGAAACTGGTTGTATCTATGGGTTTTTCCCTTACTTCATCAAGAATCATGGTGATGACCTGTGACCCTCGTTTCACGGCCATCTTGCTTTGCGCAACGTGCCGATACAACTTGTCAAGGGTAAAATCATTGATTGGGGCGGAAAGTCTTCCAGGCTGATAACCTGGCAGGTTCTGTTCAATAGCCTCGAGGTTATATTTCACCTGACCGAGCGGATTGCGCATTTCATGGGCTATACTACCGGCAAGTGCTTGTGTGGCGGAATTTTTTTCCTGAGCGATCTGCCCTTGCTTGTTACTGTAACTGAAAACATATCCGGCCACAATCGTAAAAAAAACTACGATCGAGTAGAGAGGGATATTGAAATCCGGATTGAGTTGAACACCGGGAGATGTTATGAGAAAAAAAAGAACCGCTGCGACAACTCCAACCAGAAGATCGAACAAAAAAACCAACCAGTTCGGAACGTAGGCGATGAGGATGAAAATCATGAAAATCTCCCAGTACAGCCAGAGCTCGTGAAAATCATTTTTCAGCAGATATGCTGTAAATATGAACGGCAGCACAAATATCAACATGATATGCCAATAGACAGCAAAATACTCCCCGAGAAAATCCGGATATCTGAGTTTCACCAACGCAATCAGGCAAAGCAGTGTCGCCGTAATACGAAGAGCGAAACTCTCGTATGGCAGATGAAATGCATATTTGAAAAGGAAATAGTATAAAAAATGTGCTGGTGCTCCCAGAAAAACTGCCGTTACAATGTTAAAGCGTGAAATCTGTGTTCCTTCATGAACAGCAGATTTTATATAACTGACAAAATTCATACTAGGGGTACTTGTGTATCAATTTTTGCACCGCTTCCTCTGCAGACCTGAAACATGCCTCTATCGAAGCGCCTCTCCAGTAATCACCTGTGAGACCAATGCTGTTATGAAATGCGTCGAGGGTACCGTGCATCTTTTGAAGAAGCTTATAATGATAAGGAGAATATGCACATAATCCAGGATCAAGATACTTATAAACGTAATTATGTTTACTATTTCCCTTTACATTAAAATAGTCTTCGATAGTCTTTTCAGCAATTGCTATGACTTTTTCAGGATTTGTGCTCGGTGCTATCATTTTTCTTGCTTTATCGCCACTAAACGTATACCGGACAAGGCTCAGATCATTGATACCGTAAGCGCCGGCATTGCTCAGTGGAGAAGTCCGGTCGAAAACCATTGCACGGTGATCGTGCTTGAAGACGTCGTACTGATACTGAACGACCGCAACCGCTACCGGATAATAAGTCACCTTTTCAAGTAACTCTGACAGTTTCGGGTTGGAGTGCCCAAAAAGAGGAGCCGCTTTCGATGCGGGCAGTGCGAGCAGAACTTTCTTATACGTTAACTCCTCGCACTTACCCTTATTGAAGCCTTTGATGATAACCTTTGAAGAAGCAGGCTCAAAAGCGAGATGCTCTACATCATAACCGGTAAAAAAACGGGTACGCTGCGTACCGGTATAAAACGCTTGTATAAGACTTGACATGCCTCCCTGCAGCTGCTCGTAACTATCAAGAGCCAAAGCAAGGTTTGAGCCAAAATTCCCCGGGTAGCACTCTTCTGGTTCAGCCCCATTCATCCTGACGGTAACCGGACGAATAACATGCTGTGAACATCGCTCACCAAAATAAACCGACAATGAACCATGATCGTTTTGTTCGGCGATGCTGTTGAAAAAGTCACTGTTCAAAACACCTTGCTCATGATCACTTTTAACGGCCTTGACAAGTGGAGACAACTTGAAAAAACCTTTCAAACCACTGAGATAAACAAGGCGCATCAAATTACGGAGTTTGGCTTTTTCCTTACTGATCTTGATCACTCTCCCACCGACAACTTGAGATGTATTGAAGCCAAACTGTTCAAAAGGCAGATCACCATAATCTTTCACAAAACAGCGAAATCGCCTGTAATTTTTACCGATGTTTTTCCCCCCGAAATCAACGATGCGCCCATCGAGTACTTCACTACCTATACGCCCACCGATTGATTGGGCAGCATCGATGAGATCAACGTCAATATTCTGTTGATTCAAATAGTATGCTGCCGCAATACCAGATATCCCACCCCCGATCACAGCAATATCAGCCATCAGATAACTCCCACGGTATTTTGCACTGACATGATTTTCGAATCGTACTGTTTTTTGTGTCGAGCCTGTACTTTTTCAGTCCTGATCCTGTAATTGACATATCTGGACTTGTCAGGGAAAGCCTTGCCTTTCAATAAAGCACTGGATGCGAGTTTTCCCCATTGAAAAATTTCGCAACTGACAAAAACATCCCCATTGCTGTCAGCGGAGTTAAATGAAAACGGAGTATACGTTCTGACGACAATCGGCGCAGTCAGCTCCAAAAAATTGTAAAACCCGGAATCGTAGGTCAGCAAAGCTATTGTACCTTCCTCAGGTAAACCTCCAGATATATGCGTGGTTGCAATTGACGCCTGGCGCATAGCTTCAAGCAAGAGAAGACCTTGTACATGATCGGAATCGTGATCAAACTGAATCTCCCTTGTCTGATCATACATATTGAAGTACAGGAAATTCCCTTTACTATAGTAGTCAGAAATCAAAATATTCGCATCTTTCTTCTTATGCACGTACCGTTTGTCCAAAACAGGAGCAACTGCATCATCTTCTTTCATAGCCAATGGACTGTGCATCAGTGATGCGATGTCCAGTGGTATTCTGTTAATAAATTTACCGAGTTCTGTGTCTACCTCATGGTTTTGAACATATTCTTCAGCTTGCCTGTACGTAATTGATTTAACCTTTCTGGAGAGCAACGGATTGCTGTTTTCAAAATCTTTTGAAAGATATACCTCTGAAGTTTCACCCAAAATACCGATATAACAGAGAACCTCCTCGAAAGTAGAAGCAACGATTTTTTGTGCTCCTTGTCGCTCTTCAGGTAAAACGTCTCCATCAAATACCAAAACGTACGGTTTTTGATAACAGTTATCCGTAAATTTTCCTCTACCGTTTTTTCTATGTAATCTACCATTCCTCGATGAGCGCAAAACCGTCTCTTCCGGAAAAACCGAAGATGAGCATTGTACACTTGAAATCGAAGACCCCGTCATCTGTTCCTGTAACATGTTTCACCCCTCCTTCATTAATTGGATTTGAACAAATATTAATTCAACCACCGACTCACTTTTTATCAGAGTATACTGCTTTACAAAAGTAATTAACAAGTGTTAATTACTTTGCATTTAGTGACAAATTAAATAATTAGGTTGCTTCTCTTTACTAAATAATTGTAAAATCTGCACTTTTGACCACAAAGATGCCTCCTGAGAGCTATATACCAGCCATCTCAGGGTTATTTTCTTTTATTGTATGAAAAAAACATGCGTCTCTTTTTGATACCAGGATAGCAAAGGGTTAAAAACTCTCACATTTTTGATGTATTCAACCAGCAACGCCTCTTGTTTCAGAAAAACACGAGCGTATCTTTCCGCGTTGAATCGATAAGCAGAAAATGATTTTGAAAGAAAAAAAGCACTGTGCCCTGGTGAATCAGAAGCCCCTGATAAGACACAGAACGAGATGAAGGGAAAAACCGAAAGAGAGCAACTCAGGATTTACTTAATTTTCCATTTTTCAATCATGTTCAGCAGCACAACACTATCGACAGGTTTCAAGAGATAATCGTTCATACCGGCGTTCAGCGCTTTCTGAATTTCCTCTTCACCCGACTCACCACTAAGCCCGATAATGGGAACCTGTTTTTTACGACCCGGCATATTGTTTCGAATGAGTCTCGTTGCCTCTATTCCATCGAGTTCCGGCATCTGGATATCCATGAGTATCACATGAAAATCATCCAGTTCCAACTTTTCAACCGCCGCTTTTCCACTGATAGCCTCGCTGACACTGACGTTGTGCTTTTCAAGAATACTTTTGAGAACATATCTGTTGAAAGAGGAATCGTCGACAATCATCACATTAACGCCGGAAAAATCCCTTTTCCCGACTGTATATTCACCATTGAAGATCGATGCAAGAAGGTTGATCAATTCAGACTCGGTAACCGGCTTCGAAATAAAGGCCTGCATGCCAACTTTTTCTGTTTTTCCTCTCGCTATATAGGTTGGAACAGCTGTATGTCCAATAATGGGCACATTTTTCATAGTGTCACCCGCCTTACCACGCCGGATTTCTTCTGTAGATTCGTAGCCGTTCATAACGGGCATGCTCAGGTTCATCAATACAACATCATATCGCTTTTTTGTGAGCATTTCCAACGCCTCTTGACCATTTCCCGCCTCATCGACTATAACATTGAACGGCTCGAGGAATTGCTTGACCGGCTCCCTGTCCGGCAATTCATCGTCAACGAGCAAAATAGACTTGTCCTCGAAGATATCGCGGTAGCGGGAAACCATCCACGACCTGAACCTGACGAGTTCCTGGCCACTGACAACAGGAAAATCCAAAGTGAATTCCGTATACTCATGTTGCATGGAATCACAGGTTATATCGCCGCCAAAAGCCTTCATAACTCTTTTACAATAGGCGAGGCCCAAACCTGTACCTCCCTTTTTGCCCGATGTAAAAAAGGCATCGAAGAGCCTACCCAGATTTTCCGGGGGAATACCAGGCCCGGTATCCCTAACAGAAACTCTGTTGAATGAACTGCCTTTTTCCAGCCGAACGGTAATATGCGCGTCAGGATAGTTTTTTATGAAATAAAACGCATTCATAATCAGGTTGAACAGAACAAACACATACATAGTCTCATCGGCCTTGATGAGAAAATCGCCGCTGCATTCCAGAGAAAGTTTTTTCCTTTCGGCCTCGGATTCATAACCATATTCATCGATCGCTTTTTTGGTAATCCCCTCGGCTGAAATATATGTGAAACCGCTCGTGTCGATAGGCTTGTCTTTAACTTCATCGAGAATCATGTCGATAACCTGCCCGCCTCTACTGACCGCCATCTGCCCCTGAGCAACCCGTAGGTAGATGTTGTCCAAACCTTGAGCGGTGATACACTCGTACACCTTATCCGCATGGTATATCGGCAGTTCTTCCAAAATACTCTGAAAACTGAACTTCACCTGCCCCAGAGGATTTCGCATTTCGTGAGCGATACTTCCGGCAAGAGCCTGAAAAGCCGAATTTTTTTCCTGTGCAACAATTCCTTTTCGATTGCTATAACTGAACACATAGCCTGCAACTATTGAAAACACGACAAGAAGCACATAGGGAGCCATGTCAAACTGCGGATCGAGGACAATAAAAGGAGGTGTGAGGAAAAAAAACACAATAGCTGCACCCACCCCAATGAACAGATCGAAAAGAAACACCAATGGGTTGGGCACAAAGGAAATGAGGACAAAAATCATGAAAATTTCCCAGTAAATCCAGGCTTCATGAAAATTGTTCTTCAATACCATGACAGTAAGGATGAAAGGCAGTACGAAAATGAGCATGCTATGCCAGTAAACCGGAAAGTATTTGCCGAGAAAATCCGGATTTTTGAGCTTGAAAAGCCCGACAAGACAGAAAGCTACTGCGATAAGACGCAATGCAAAGTTGTCATAAGGAAGCTGAAAGATATACTTGTAGGCAATGTAGAAAGAAAGATGTGCTGGCGCCCCGAGAGCTGCGGCGGCCATGATGTTAAAACGCGAAACCTGCGTCCCCCTGTTGAACGACGACCGTATGAATTCAGCTATTTTCACAGCACTCCTCCCGGTACCGACCTGTCACCAAACGCTGTTTTCAGGAAACGTTTCTTCGTAAACCTCGTAAACAATGATTCGGCTGAACGGCCAATAGCCAAAAAGTTACCGGTAACGACATGCAAGCGACATTGACAAAGAAAAATGTAGTGATACATACCGCTATGTGCTTAGAAAATGGGGGAAACAAATAGCTTAGACCGCCAAAAGAAAAATAAAAAAACTCTCTTAGGGAACAATGTCCACAAGATGTATAAAGAAAGAAAAAAAATCCCGAACATGTTTGCTTGAAAAAGATATTTTCAGGAATAACGCTGCAAAGGCTTCCTTAACAGTCCTTGACTGCCGATAACGCCTGAAGAGATTTTATTCGCAAAGCTTCCCGATGTTTTTAGTTTTTCGTATTTTTGGCTTTTCAGTAAACCAAATCAATCCAGCAACATGAGTCAGACAGATTTATTGAATATTGTACACCGACCGAGAAGACTTCGCAGAACTCCTGCAATCAGAAACCTTGTAAAGGAAAACACCTTATCGAAAAGTGACCTTGTTTTCCCACTGTTCGTCTGCCCCGGCACCAACGTGATAGAAGAGGTCACCTCGATGCCTAACAGTTTCCGTTATTCTATCGACAATGCGGTAAAAGAATGCAAGGAACTCTGGGATCTGGGTATACAGGCGATCGATCTGTTTGGCATTCCGGAAGAAAAAACCGAAGACGGCCGCGAAGCATATAATGACGACGGCATCATTCAGCGAGCTATCCGTGCCATAAAAGAGGCCGTACCGGATCTTTACATTATGACCGATGTTGCTCTCGATCCGTTCACTCCGTTCGGTCATGACGGTCTGGTAAAAGACGGGATCATCCTCAATGACGAAACTGTTGAAGTGCTTTGTAAAATGTCGATATCACATGCAAAAGCAGGGGCAGACATGGTCTCACCAAGTGATATGATGGACGGCCGTATCGGAGCGATCAGGGAAGCACTGGACGACTCGGGACATTCGGATGTCGGCATTCTTTCCTACTCGGCAAAATACTCTTCGAGCTTCTACGGACCGTTCCGTGATGCGCTTCACTCGGCACCGCAGTTCGGCGACAAATCCACGTACCAGATGGACCCCGCAAACTCCGATGAAGGGATGAAAGAAATCGAACTCGATATCATGGAAGGCGCTGACATTGTCATGATCAAACCCGGCCTTGCATATCTCGATATCGTCTACAGAACCAAAGAAAGGTTCGACGTTCCGGTTGCCGTATACCACGTTTCAGGCGAGTACTCGATGGTGATGGCCGGAGCGGAAAAAGGTTGGATAGACGGCGACAGAGTCATGATGGAATCACTGGTTGCAATGAAGCGTGCCGGTGCCGATATCATCTTCACTTACTATGCAAAAGAAGCAGCGAAAAGACTGTCCTGATCAGTCTCGGCACTTTAAGTTCTCTACTATGTTCCGGCTGCATGCCTGCAGCCGGTTTTTTTTGCCTAACAGAACCGTAATACAGGCTTACGCATTAAACGCGCAGCCGTACAGAAAAACTACATGATCAGATACTTTACAGCAGGAGAATCACACGGCCCGGCGCTCTCGGCGATCGTTGAAGGTCTACCTTCGGGAATAACGGTTACCCCTGAGGATATCAACAATGAACTGGCCCGGCGCCAACAGGGGCACGGAAGAGGCGGACGAATGAAAATCGAGACCGATAAAGCGGTTGTGCTGTCGGGAATACGTTTTGGCAAAACCATCGGTTCACCGGTTGCGCTGCAAATAGAAAATCGGGACTGGAAAAACTGGACCGTAAAAATGGCTCAGTTCGAAAAACCGAGTGAGGATATTCCGGCAATCAGCATACCGAGACCCGGCCATGCGGACCTTACCGGCATGATCAAGTACGGCTTCGAAGATATCCGGCCGGTGATAGAACGTGCATCCGCGCGTGAAACCGCAGCACGAGTCGCCGCCTGTTCTCTTGCAAAAACATTTTTGAGATCAGCCGGAATCCAGATAGGGAGTTATGTTTCCTCTATCGGTCCAGCCGGACAAACGGCACCGTCGTCCCGTCTTGAAAACCTGCTTGCCGAAGGTGCAGAGACGCTGGCAAAAGAAGCCGACACTTCCCCTGTACGCATGCTGGAAAAAACAGATGAAGAAAAAGCCGTTGCCGCGATCGACAAGGCAAAAGAAGAGGGAGATACGCTTGGCGGCATCATCGAGCTGTTTATCACCGGGGTTCCGATGGGCTTGGGATCTTATGTCCAGCACGACCGTAGACTCGATGCGGAACTTGCTGCCGCACTCATTTCGATACAAGCAGTAAAAGGCGTTGAAATCGGTACAGCGTTCGACAACGCAAGAAATCCCGGATCACAGGTACATGACGAGCTTTTTACAGGTGCTGCACATGGCCCTTCCCGCAAAACAAATCGGGCGGGTGGCCTTGAAGGAAGCATGACAAACGGCTCAATCATTCACCTCAGGGCTGCAATGAAGCCCATTGCCACACTGATGTCACCGTTGCATTCATTCGACATAACCTCGATGGAAGCCCATCTCTCCCACATAGAACGGAGTGATACCTGTGCGGTTCCCGCCTGCAGCGTTATCGCCGAAGCCGTTGTAGCGCCGGTCATAGCCAATGCTTTATTGAAGAAAACAGGTGGGGACCATCTCGTAGAGATTCTCGAAAGACTCGAAGAATACAGAGCGGAAATAACCACGAAGTTCAAACGGTGACCGCAAAGGATCAGTCCTGACGCCGTTTGGCGCTCAGGCGCTGATTCATCTCCAGTGACGGTTCAGCTACTTCGGTCCGGCCGACAATCTGTGCAGGAACTCCAGCAACGGTATAATGTGGCGGCACATTATCGAGCACCACGCTACCAGCCCCGACTTTAGCACCCTCTCCAATTTCAACATTACCGAGAATCTTGGCCCCTGCCCCTATCAGGACAGATTTTCTTACCTTCGGATGACGGTCTCCGGTTTCCTTGCCTGTTCCTCCAAGCGTCACTTCGTGCAGAATCGAGACGTTGTCTTCGACTACGGCTGTTTCACCGATAACAAGACTCGTAGCATGATCGAGTAGGATTCCCATACCTATCTTCGCCGCAGGATGTATATCAACCGCGAACACCTCTGACATCCTGTTTTGCATGAGATAAGCCATCGGTTTGCGATTATTGTTCCACAACCAGTGCGCCAGACGGTGAGCCTGCAGAGCCTGAAACCCCTTCAAAAACAGCATAATCTCGAAATAATTGACTGCTGCAGGGTCTCTGTCGAGCGTTGCCGTGAGATCGAACACCGCTTTGTCAACCACTTCAGGGTTCAATCCGTAAAACTCGTCGAACAGATTCTGAAGAACCTGAGGAGGAAAATGTTTCGATGCGAGCTTTACAGAAAGCAGCATGGCAAGAGCTGATGCAAAATCATCGAAGCTCAGAATATGCTGCTCCAGAAAATGCTTCATGCAAGGCTCCCGCTCACTTTCACGCCTTGCTTCAGAACGAATAATCGACCATATATGTTCTGCAGTCATGTTTGCTTGTACTGATTAACAATAATAAACCGGCTCAATACCGGGGCAAACGTAAGAATGACCAGCTTATATCGAAACACGGCAATACTTAACCGTCATTCTTTTCATTGCCGAACCTCTTACCAAAACCGTTCCCTGTTACTAGTCACCCTCAATAAAAGCTTTTATCCACAGAAAGTTTCAGGCATTCGGCAAATCACCCGCAATCCAGGTAATTTTTCTATCCGTTCCGCAAACAAACATAACAAGGCAGCAACAACTCAGCAACCATTCCTACACACTCACCTCGATACTATCGATCCGGTACAGTCGTATAGCGAGGGGGCACTCCATGCGTCGTTACCATACTGAAGACTCTGAAACCGCCAATCTCAGGGTATCGGAACCATGACAGGCGTCAACCCTATCAACAACCTGCAGAAACGCCTGTGCATCCATAGCCCCCTTATCTTCATCGAATAGCCAAGGTGTAACACATCTCCCGATACAGGAACAAAGCAGACCGGTACAATCCCCGCATTTTTTACAAGCACACCTTTCATGGCACATATCTTTCAGTACCGTCAGCGCACACCGCACGGTTTCCGGTGAATTCCATGCTGCAACCTGCATGAAAACTGTACGTCAACCTTTCTTCCCGTATCATGGATTTTCAAACGAACCAGAGTGGACAAAGACAGTTACAACGCTGGCGAGCAACCCTTGTTCGCGTAACGCAACGGTACGTTTCGATACAAAACTTTACAAAAGCGTGTTCCAGATCCTCTATCCTCGTAACCTTCAACCCAGGCACAGGCACTCTCTTCCTGAGTGAAACCGCATGTAAAGCTCTCTCTATCGGGTCTTATGGATAACGTATGTCACGATCCCCCAGACAAGAAAATCGGAGTCCCCGGTTACAATGATCGGCTTGAACTTCTCGTTAGCCGGTATCAGACACAACCCGGCATCATGCCTTCCGATACGTTTCACTGTAAACTCTCCGTCGAGAAAGCATACCGCGATATCCCCTTCTTTCGGATCAAGTGACTTGTCGATAACGAGAATGTCTCCTTCATCGATACCTGCCTCAACCATGGATTTCCCCTTGACCCGACCATAAAACGTAGCGCTCGGATGACGGATCAACGCCTTGTTCAAGTCCAGTTTCAGTTCCAGATGATCATCCGCAGGCGATGGAAACCCGGCGGAAATTTCCGACGAGGCAAGCGGTAGCTCGAGCTCCTGCTCAACATCGGCGGAATAAAAATCGATCGAGGGATCATTGTGTATTTTTACCAGCCTCATCATGCTATACGTCTTTCCCATACAATACACATAATCCCCTTAACAGGCAATCGACGCAGGAAATGTTGAATCTCCCATTCTTCCATGCCCCGGCAACCTCTATTTTTCCGTGCCCTATTCCCTCGACTGTTGCTGAAAACCTTTTTTTTCCGTACACTTCGCCATTCTGAAGTACACCATTATATTTGAGCGATGATAATATCACGAAAAATCGAACTTGATTACGGCCACACGCTACCCAACAGTTTCTCATTCTGCAACCAATTGCACGGGCACAGAGGCATAGTAGTTGCAACGGTTGAAGGGAAGATTATCGACCGGGAAGGAGATCCGCAGGAAGGTATGGTAATGGATTTCAAGTTCCTCAACGATATCATGATGAAGCACGTTCATGACGTGCTCGATCACGGTTTCGCCGTCTGGAAAAACGACCACGAAGACCTTGCATTCATCACGAAACGCAACAAACGCGTGGTGATCACCGATGACCCCCCAACGGCCGAGTGTCTGGCCAAGTGGGCTTTCAACCAGATCATGCCTCACCTTCCGGAAAATGTCACGCTCAAAAACCTTCGCTGGTACGAAACACCCAACAACTGGGCGGATTACGAAGGATAGTAAGTTAAGTCATTTATAAAAAAACTTTATTTCCGAATACATTGTAATATTGTACAAAAACGGTACAACTATTTTCACTTTTACAAAAAGAGGCCGTCTCAAAAGGACGGCCTTTCGTATTTCGAGCGAACAATCGTTTGTCGTTCAGCTGCCCTTCCTGGTCGTTATCTCGAGCCAGAACAGCGAAATCCGTACCTCTATTCCACGGTGAGTCAGAGCTTTTCTATTAAAGGATCTTTCATACAGACGGGCAAAAAAAGTTATCGCACTATCCCCGAATAAATCAGAAAAAACGTCATACCCGTGCTCACCAAATATATCGCTGCATAAACCTTTTCTCTCAGTCCCTTGAAAAAGAGGTGATGTACTCCTTCGAGGAACGAATAAACCAGTATAGAGGAGACAAGATATATCATGAAATCTGTAATAATGTTAGAGTCCGCTGCCGTTGACATTATTACAACAAAAAGCATACCACTCCGTAATTGGAGCAAAAAGCAAAAAAATAACGTAGATTAATTTTAAGATGCAATTTGTGAAACAACTGTTTCATCTCAAAAAGATACAGACATGAAAATTCACAACTGCCCACCATTCCAATGCATTTTCTTGATGGAAACAACTAAAACCGCACAGGCAGCTTGAGAAAAACAATAAATAACTTATAATTAAAATTAAGGTTACAATGATCAACCGCATTTTCAACGCATAAACGCATAATCAATAAATAGTCTTCATCAGACTATTATCTCCCACCCCCTTAAACCGTTTGTTTTCATGATATCTTTTTTTGAGGAATATCTGATACTATTGGAAGTTGGAGCCTTTATTTTAGTTTTCATTATATTTGCAATTATCTGGTGGCGAACCAAATAAAGGCATTTTCTTTCCGAAATAGATCCCCCTTTCATGGGAACCATATACGACTATACAGACGGAACCGTGCTGGAAGATATTGCAAAAGCACTTCATGTGTTTCGAAAAAATGATGGTTCTCTCGCCAATACCGAGATCGGGCAACGAATGCTGGATAACATCAAAAAGTTCGAACCGGTCATCATAACGATCGAACAGGCTATGGATCGCATCCGTAATGCATCAACCGTTGCGATAGGAGAGAGAGTCTGCAGATCACTGCATACCGATTCCATATTTACGGAGTCGGTATTTCTCAATGAATTGGCCGAGGCAATGATCCAGAAAGGCGTTGCCGAACCATGTACAGCTGATGAAGCGGAGCAAACGATGAGCAAGTACTCGAAACATCCGCTCATCATCTCGAAAGTTTCGGGAAGGCATCAGGAAATCTGCCGTACTCATCCACCTGAATGCGTTTATTGGATAGCGCAGAAAAAAGGGCTTACCTGCTTGACACGAATAAAAGCCGAAGATCAATCATTACCTGCCGGCACCCAGTAAACCTCCCCGTCCTGAAGTGTTACCGTTTTAAATTTCCCTGACCCGAGCAGTTGCCTGATCACGAACTCAACCCGATCGGGTTCGTCAGTGATGAGTTCATCGAGGGCGTGACGAAGTTCGCGTTCCTGAAGCGGATGACGCTTGGTGATCGCAATGACCGTTTCAATGATATCGGTAGTGCTCTTCAGGCTCATACTTCCTTTTACCGGATGAACCACTTGAACAACAGGTGATAAAATGAGACGCGCCCTTGCAACAGCATTTTCGGATGGAAGACGAACACTGGACTCGGTCGAAGGACGGGTAGGAAGCACAAGATGCACCGTGTCCGGTCGTATCTTTTCAAGTACTGCTGCGATATCCTGTAAAGCTTCAGCAGAATCATTCATGCCCGCTATCAGCATGACTTCAACCCAGAGCTTTCCAGGATATACATTGCGAAATGCGATCAGTCCCTCGATATGTCGCTCATAGGTGAACCCCGGAGCGGGCCTGTCAATACGATCGAACAGTTCCGCAGAGCCTGCATTCAATGACGGCAGCACGGCATCGGCCTGCAGTAGATCATCGCGTACCTCTTCGAAAGAGAGTAGCGAACCGTTGGTAATGACCGCAACCGGAATGTCGGTTACTTTTTTTATCTCCTGGATCAGCCATCCCAGGCCTTTGTAAAGCGTCGTCTCACCGGAACCGACAAAGGTTATCCAATCAATCGCAGCAGAACCATCGACGGCCTGTTTTATTTCTGCAAGTATCTCTTCACGGGGGAAAAATTCCCGGCGTTCAGTAACGTATATCCGGGTTTTTCCAAGCTGACAATAGATGCAGTTCCATGTACAGCTTTTCGAAGGCAGTACATCGACACCGAGGGACTGCCCAAGCCGTTTGGAGGATACTGGTCCGAAAACATGCTTCATGAAAAAAACCTTGATTCATTGAGGTACCGGGCTGCTTATGGGTCAACAAGCGCTACACGCCATAATGTCTTACTATCCCGCAAAATCATAGTCCCTGTAGCGACTTTGACCGATTTCAAAAGGTTGACCGGAAAATGCTGCAGAAAGAAGACCGTCGGTCACTAATCAACTCCGCTCGAGGCAAGCACCTCTGCAATTTTGACCTTGCTTTCCGCTTCAAATTCGTCCTGCGATATCAGTGGCAACAGTGCACTGGCCACTCCAAATGCAATGATCTCGAGCCCGAAAATGGTTGCATACGACCACATGTAATTTCCGGAAAAAGCATAAACGACATCCCGGATTATACCCGCCCCGAAGTGCCCTATAAACATCGCAAGGCTTTGCGCCGTCCCCCATAGGCCGATATAGACTCCGCTTCTTCCTGCTGTCATGGTCATCATCATGGTAATGTTGGCGACACTTGCCGCGCCGAGCCCTATTCCAGCTATAACAAGACCGACTCGAAGAATGGTTTCATCAAGCATGAAACCGGAGAATATAATAATGGAGAAACCAACGATGCAGAACATGTTGCCGATAAACGCTCCTCTTTTTTTCCCGATTCTATTGAGCAGAAAACCAACAAGCAGCATGAAAACAAGCTGCATTCCCCCCATCGTCGGTCTGAACAACTTTGTGGTGACTCCTACCGGCATACCGAAGACATCCGCACCAAACGGCTCCATAACGATTTCGCATGAAAAAAGCGCTATAATAGCGACCAGAATATAGAATGCGAACAGTAGCGTTTTCGGTGAAGATGAGAGTAATTGTATCGACTGCCCAAATGTCAAAGCCTCCTCGGTCTTGCCTTTTTTTACCGAAGAGTTCCTTTCTTCAACTCCGGTAAAAGCGAAAATAGCGATTCCAAGAGCGATCATCCCCCCTACGAAAGCGACATTCATAAGACGTTCGGGTGTATAGACATCGAGATAATTCCCTACGACACGTGCAGAAACTATCGTCGTCAGTACCATCAACGTCCAGCTCGCAGAGGTTACCTTGCCGATATGCTTGTCACCGACATAATCCGCAATAAGAGCATAATAGGCCGTCGTCGCAACTTGGAGACCGAATCCGAAAACCAGAAAAATAACAACCAGTTTCAGAAGCCCGACATCCTGAACCATTGCAGGCAGAAATTCGGCTAACCCTACACCTGCGATTTTCACCTCATACGCCGCCATGGGAGAAAGAATGAAAGAAAACACACAACATAGCAGGCCGAGAAGGATATAAGGTGAACGCTTGTATCCAAAAAGATGGGATTTATCCGACATGTTTCCTGCCCAAACCTTCACACCGAAGACAGCAAGCAGTTCCTTAAGGCTGATAAGCCCGAAAACAATGGTTGAAGAAATACCGAGATCTGAAGTCATCACACGATTCAGTGTATCATGCAGAAACCCCAACATGATACCGAATCCCATTTGAAAAAGTGCAAGTCGGACAAGATTGAACTGCCTCATAAATCAGCCTGTAAGAAATTCACCATAGAGAAAAAACACGATGCATAATTTACACAAAAGCAGCTCTTTTCTAAACAGCGATGCTCACCGCCGTCGAAAAGGAAGACGAATTAACGTAGAGAACACATATTCCTGACTTCCTGATGGCGAAAGCAATCGGTCACGTGATCGTTAACCATGCCGATGGCCTGCATGAACGCATAACAGATAGTTGAGCCGACAAAGCTGAAACCCTGACGTTTGAATTCCTTGCTCATTCGATCCGATTCTTTTGAAAAAGCCGGCACATCTTCAACGAAGCGCCATTTGTTCTGTATGGGCTTGCCGTCCACAAGATCCCAGACAAAACCCGAGAAGGACCCATGCCGCTCCTGAATGGCAAGGACACCCTGCGCATTTTTGATTGTCGACTCGATTTTCCGCCGGTGTCTCACAATTCCGGGGTTACCGAGCAACCGCTCGATATCCTGCCTGCCATAACCTGCAACCTTCTCGAAAGCGAACGAGTCGAATGCCTGGCGATAGTTCTCACGCTTTCGAAGAATCGTGATCCAGCTAAGCCCTGCCTGAGCTCCTTCCAATACGAGCATTTCAAACAGTTTCCGATCGTCGAACACCGGAACACCCCATTCATTATCGTGATATGCCACGTAAAGCGGATCGTCTCCACACCAGACGCACCTTTTTTTCATCGATAGTTTACAAAAGGTTACAGCAAAATCGTTACCACAGGCAAACTAAGAAATTACATGCTACTGGTCACTTGAAAAAAATTTTGCCCCCCCTATCGGAAACCTGACCATAACTTGCAAATCAAACCTATTTTGGTTATTGTGACTACAGCGAATCATCTTAGGGGTGCTTTGCGGGGGTAGCCCGCGGGCTGAGAACATACCCTTGTAACTTGATGCAGGTAATGCTGTCGCAAGAAAAGATGAAGCTTGTTGATACTCTTCATGCTTCTCTCTCCTTCGAACGGAACCTGCCGGCAGTTTTTTTAGTCTACAGCATAGAGATACCATGAGCAAAACAGCGGATAGCCTTTTTTGTCCTGAAAAGCATTTTTACGGACCCGAATCCGAGAAAATCTATATCGAAGGATCCATACACCCCGTGAAAGTCGGTATGCGAAAGATCAAACTTTCTCGAACCTACAGCATCCAGGGTGAAAAGTTTTCATTTTTCCCGCTTTATGATACCAGCGGTCCTTATTCCGATCCATCAGCGGAGCTCGACCTCGATCGAGGACTTCCCTCTGAACGTGACAGTTGGAGCGGCGATCAAAACGATGTCGAGGTATCTCCCGCAAGTACTCCTTGTCCGATGAATGGAAGAAAACCTGTAAGGGCGAAACAGGGAAAAACCATCACCCAGATGCATTATGCTCGCAAAGGAATCATCACTCCTGAAATGGAGTATGTCGCTATCAGGGAGAACCAGCAGCTCGAAACATGGATAGAGCGGTCTTCGATCAAAGGCAAGCCGTTCAAGCCTGTCACACCTGATTTTGTCCGTGAAGAAGTCGCGAAAGGCAGGGCTATCATCCCGGCAAACATCAACCATCCTGAGCTGGAACCGATGATTATCGGTAAAAATTTCAAGGTCAAGATCAATGCGAACATCGGCAATTCAGCACTTGGTTCATCAATCGGTGAAGAGGTTGAAAAAGCTGTTTGGGCCTGCCGATGGGGAGCCGATACCGTCATGGATCTCAGCACTGGTGAAAACATTCACACGACACGCGAATGGATTCTCAGAAATTCACCTGTCCCGATCGGCACCGTTCCTATCTATCAGGCTCTAGAAAAGGTAGGCGGCATTGCCGAAGAAATGACCTGGGAAATGTACCGCGATACGCTGATCGAACAGGCGGAACAGGGTGTGGATTATTTTACTATTCATGCCGGTATCCTGATGGATTTTCTCCCTGCAGCCGCAAAAAGAACAACCGGCATCGTTTCACGAGGTGGATCGATTATCGCCAGGTGGTGCCGTGCGCATAAATGCGAAAACTTCCTCTATACCCATTTCGATGAAATCTGCGAAATTCTCAGGGCATATGACATCGCTATCTCGATAGGCGATGCCTTACGCCCGGGTTCGATCGCCGATGCAAACGACGAAGCACAGTTCAGTGAATTGAAAACTCTTGGAGAACTTACCCTGAAAGCCTGGGAATACGACGTTCAGGTAATGATTGAAGGTCCCGGCCATGTTCCGATGGACCTCATTGAAGAAAACATGCAAAAGCAGCTCGAGTACTGCCACGAGGCCCCATTCTACACCTTGGGCCCATTGGTTACCGACATTGGCGCCGGCTACGACCATGTCAACTCGGCAATCGGCGGGACGTTACTTGCAAGCATGGGATGTGCGATGCTTTGCTACGTCACCCCGAAAGAGCATCTGGGGCTTCCGAAAAAAGATGATGTACGAGAAGGGGTCATAGTACACAAGCTAGCCGCTCATGCTGCCGATCTGGCAAAAGGGAATCCGGTTGCCTGGCTGCATGACAACCTTATGAGTAGTGCACGTTATGCATTTTCCTGGAACGACCAGTTCAACCTTTCTCTCGATCCGGCGAGAACCCGTCAGGTTCATGCTGAAAATTCACTTGACAATGAGGATACGATCACGGAAGACAACTTCTGTACCATGTGCGGTCCCGATTTCTGCTCGATGAAAAAGTCTCAGGAAGCAACCGGGAAATCATAACAGACAGAGATATGAAACAAGAACGGCACAATAACGTATGATTATTGTGCCGTTCCAGCTTTAGATTTTTTACTTTTTTTCCTTTTGACTTCTTATCCCGCTGCTTTGACAATCGCCACAAAATCATTGGCTTTCAGGCTTGCCCCCCCGATCAGTCCGCCATCGATATCGGGCATTGAAAAGAGTTGCGCTGCATTGGAAGGCTTGACACTGCCCCCATACTGAATCCTGAGATGCTGGGCGGGTAAATCACCGTACATATCCTGAATGGTAGCTCTGATAGAGGCATGTACATCCTGTGCTTCTTCAGGAGTTGCCGTTTTTCCTGTTCCGATCGCCCATACCGGCTCATAAGCCAATACCACTCCTCCAAGGTCACCGACATCCTTCAGACCTTCCCGCACCTGTTCGGTAACGATCCTTTCGGTAATACCACTTTCTCGTTCTTCCAGAGTTTCGCCAACACACATGATAACCTGCATGCCCTCCGAAAGCGCCTTTCTGAGCCGGAGATTCACCGTTTGATTGGTTTCGCCGAAATACTGCCTGCGCTCGGAATGTCCAACAATAACATATGCACACCCGAGAGATTCCAGCATTCTTACCGAAACTTCTCCGGTATACGCGCCTTCTTCTTGGTAATGGCAATTCTGCGCAACAAGACGAATGTCACTCCATTCGATAATTTTACCGACTTCTGTAAGGGAGGGAAAAGCTGGAGCGATACCAACTTCGCAGCCGACAATCCCGTTACCGAGCTGCTCAAGAATTGCCGAGGCAAGCTCACTTGCTTCAGCAACGGTTTTGTTCATTTTCCAGTTACCAACAACAATTTTTTTACGCATGATCAATAGTCGGTTACAATATCCCTGTAAATTTTATCGATCTGGTCGAGAGGAAACGTGTGTTTTCCCGAACGTGCATCCTTGAGAACAACCTCGGACTGGTTCACCGAAACAATCCGACCATGCCACACCCTGTCCTCTATGGTGATGAGATTCACTTCCTTGTCGATGAGATCGTTATTCCCACCGATCTGACCGGCCTTATAAACAATCTGACGCTTCCCCATGACTTCAATCGTTTTTTGTGAAACTGTTTTCAACAATGTGCGCCGTCGCCGAAAGGAGCCGAAATCCGAGAGGGTATCTTTTTCAGGCTCTGACCAAACAATAAACGACGTCGTTTTGCGCACTCTAAAGTAGTGATTGGGCCGGAATAAAAAAAGCCTGCGCTTCGAGCAGGCTTTTTCCTGATGTGAAAAATGTACAAGAAAAAAGGCCGTTGCTGAAACTACCCTTTCACTTCATCTTATCCAGACCTTTCCCGCTTATAAATAATTCCTGTTTTTGTGCTGAAAAGAACCATTTCCACAATCTCTACATTGATAAAATGTTCTAAGAATCTATAACTTACAGGAAAGCTATACGTTGCCTTTGAGTAGACTTCATATTCTTTTCTGAGATAACTTTGTCGCTTATCTTTCCTCAAATCGCACACAAAAAGAATCCCAAGATTCTCTTTCAAATCCCTCGCCTGATCAGGAGTAATTTGCATTTTTATCTTTTTTTTCGAATCACTACTGTTTAAAACATAAATGCAGTAATCGTCACCGAGATATTCAGAAACCATAACCCTCGCCCCGAATGCATTAGTAGCCTCATATTTTTGTCCTCTATAGTTAATACGCTGCATCTTTATTTCATCCTTTGAGCCGAACCACTTTTTCTTTATAGTCATCACCTGATCTTCTGCATCATATTCCAGAGAATAGTTGCCCCAAACCCTTGTCATTTTATTGTTTTTTACAAACGAAAACCTTGTTTGAGGGTAAACCGCCCGCATTCTCTTCTGATACGCCTCCTTAGTTTCAAACTCATCTTTTTCTGAATACTTTTTTTTCAAATCATTGTAGAGGAAAACGATATCGTCACTTTCATAACCTTCCGGCAAAACACAGCCTGAAGCAGAATTACTGTTTTCTGCTTTGGCTACCGGCTGCTGAACGCCTGCCACAATAAGTGAATACAGCAGAACGACGACTGTTAATACTGACTGTTTTTTCATGACTGTTTTTTTATTGTCGGAGAAAAATCGGAAATATCCTGCACTGAAAAAGGCATAAATCAATCACTGATATACTGCCGCAAATATACGTAGAATTCCAACAAATAAGAGTTTAAACGAATGTACTTCTTGCGTTATAAATTGAGGTTGTGACCTTTCTGGAGCAGATTGGTCAAAATGAGTAACAAAAAACGGAATACCGCATCCTGTCGGCATTCCGCTGAAAAGGTCTTTGCAGAGACCTGTACCTATAGTTAAAAAGAGGGGGTAAGGATTTTACTTGACAAAAATCTCCAGGATTTCATAGTGAAGTTCCCCTTTTGGCACATTTATCTGTACCTTTTCTCCAACCGACTTTCCCAGAAGGCCCCGCCCCACAGGAGAGCGAACAGATATCTTTCCCTGATCGGTATCCGCTTCCTCAGAAGAAACCAGGGTATATTCGATAATCTCATCGTCAATAACCAGATTTTTCAACTTCACGGAAGTCAAGATATAAACCCGGTCGGTCCTTATCTGTTTCGGATCGAGAATGGTCGCCCTCGTAAGCTTGTTTTCCAGCTCACCAATGCGTCCCTCCAACTGCCTCTGCTCTTCTCTTGCCGCTTCATATTCCGCATTCTCACTGAGATCACCATGAGCCCTTGCTTCAGCGATTTTTTCGAGAACTTCTGCCCTCGTATCACTCTTGAGCCTGTTCAACTCGTCTTTCAACCTGTTATATCCCTCTTTGGTCAGATACACTCTATCGCTCATATGTCTTCTGTTTGTTATTCATTCACGCCCAGTATATCCTAGCGCCTCATTGTCAATAAAAAAAGTAAAGCCAGCATACCGCTGACTTTACCTCTCTTCGTTCAATATCAATTTACAATTCTTTGTACTGCTTACAAAGCTGGTTTACAGGTTAAAAGCAAAATACACATTACTGTCACCTCGCTTGACAAGCAAAAACAACAGATCCCCCTCTTTCATTTTACCGACAATCGATAAAAACTGCTTGTATGAAGTAACGTCTTTTCTATTTGCCGCCTTGACCACATCACCGCTACGCAGACCGGCACGGTAAGCATTACCTGACGGATCAACATCTGTAACGACAACTTTTCCGGCATCGGTCTGTAACCTGTACCTCGATGCCAATTCAGAAGACATGGGCGCTGCTGTGAAACCAAGCAATTCACTCATCTCCTGCTGCTGTTCGGCAGCAACCGGCTGATCCGGGATCATGTCGAGTTTCACTGAAAGAGTCTTCATGGCACCGTCTCGCCATATGGTCAGCTCAACTATGGTGCCTGGCGCTGTTCTTGCAACGGTGTTGCGAAGCTCAATGGTATCTCTGACCTTTTTTCCGTTCATCTCGACAATGACATCACCAGTCTTCAAACCACCGGCTTCCGCGGGACTTTTCTCGACAACCGTACCTACAAGCACTCCCTCGGCTTTCTTGAGTTTTAGGCCCTTCGCTATGTTCTCATCCACATCCTGTATCGTCACACCGAGCCATCCTCTTGTAACCTTCCCGGTCTTTATGAGCGACTGCATGATCTGACGAGCCATATTTGACGGAACAGCAAAACCAATTCCCTGAAAGCCGCCGGTACGGCTCGCTATTGCCGTATTTATACCGACAAGCTCACCGTTGATATTCACGAGTGGTCCTCCCGAATTCCCTGGGTTGATAGCAGCATCGGTCTGAATAAAGTCTTCATAGTCGGCGAGGCCAACATTTGCACGACCTTTAGCACTGACAATCCCCTGTGTCACTGTTCGGGCAAGGTTTTCACCCAGAGGGCTGCCGATAGCGATCACCCACTCGCCAACCCGCAACGCATCACTGTCACCAATTGCAATCGGCTTCAGATTTTTCGCTTCAACTTTAATGACCGCAATATCTGTCTTGGGATCTGTACCGATGACTTTCGCCTGTACTTTTTTGTTATCATACGTTCTGATATAGATGCTGTCAGCCTTATCGACAACATGGTTGTTCGTCAGAATATATCCGTCACTGCTGACGACAACCCCCGAACCGAGCCCTCGTAAAACCTCCTTGCGGCCGTTGGAACCCTCCTCACGTCTTCTCGGTGTCTCGAAAAAATCATCGAACGGGCTCCCGAAAAAATCAAAAGGCGAAATAAATCTTCGGTTGACGGTTTTTTCAGTGAAAATAGTTACAACCGAAGGAGTCGCAGATTCTGCAATCTGTACGAAAGCTTCATTGAAATCTTTGAGGGTACGAATCGGTTTATCCTGAAAAGTGTTGGCTGCAGATGCCATGTTGATATGGTTGGATACAGCTACCTTACTCTCTTCTTTTGCCGGAAAAGAAAACTCCAGGTTGGAAAACACAAGCCAACCTATGGCCACTCCTGCGAGAATCAAAAAAAGATAGGATAGTTTTTTCTTGTTCATCTTGTTCAGCGTTTATTCATGTTAATCACATCGATAGTTGACTGCTTTATCTATCGTCATCGTTCTGCATTTTCCCCACCGCTTCATAACTCTCTGCAGTTATTGTAGAGAGCATCCAATCATGCAGGGAAAATCAAAAAGCATATTTCCGATCAACGAACCCGAAGCGCGCAAGCCTCATTCCTCGAAATTTTCAAGAGCCTCGACAGTACGTAACCCGGCCTGCATTTTATTCATGGTTTCTTCGAATTCATTCAGAGGCACCGAATCGGCAACAATACCACCCGCTGCCTGAAAATAAATGATATTGTCTCTCACAACCATCGTCCTTATGGCGATAGCGGTTTCAAGCTGTCCCCGAAAATCGATAAACCCTACCGCCCCACCGTAAAGCCCCCGTTTTTCTTCCTCCAGTTCGTAAATAATCTCCATCGCTCTCACTTTCGGCGCACCGGTCAGGGTGCCTGCAGGAAAACAGGCCCAGAATGCATCCATCGGACTGAAACTATCCTGTAGCTCTCCCCGAACATTACTGACAATATGCATAACATGGGAGTAGCGTTCAATGATCATTTTTTCATTGGTCTCGACAGTACCGGTCTTTGCGATCCTACCGATATCGTTCCGGCTCAAATCGATAAGCATCAAATGCTCTGCAAGTTCTTTTTCATCCGATAACAGCTCTTGTTCGATCCGGGCATCCTCTTCATACGTTTTACCCCTTGGCCTGGTACCGGCAATCGGACGCGTATCGACAATCCTTCGCCCTTTTTCATCGGCACCCACCTTGACAAGCAGCTCGGGAGACGACCCGACTATGTCGAAATCTCCCATATCGAAATAGTACAAATAAGGCGATGGGTTTATGGTCCGCAACATGCGATACACATCAAACGGTCCCGTATTCAGTCGACGTTTCAGCCGTTGAGAAACCTGAACCTGAAAAATGTCACCGGCTCTGATATGCTCTTTGGCGATAAGAACTTTTTCGAGGAACTCTTCTTTAACAGTATTGGAAACAACCTCTTCATGCTTTTCCGGTTGTAGCTTTACGCAACGTGGGTCGAGAGGCTGAAACATCTTGGCACGAATAGCTTCGATAACCTGTTCAGCTCTGTTCCGATCTTCTTCACCAAGATAGTTGACAATGATAAACACCTTTCGTTTGACATTGTCAAAAACAACCAGCTTGTCGCAGAACAGCAGAAAAGCATCGGGAAGCCCGGATGGATCCGGCTTACGAGGAAAAGGGATCTTTTCAACCAGATGCATTGTATCATAGCTGAAATATCCAAAAGCTCCGGACGTAATCATAGGTGAAGATCCAACCATGCATTCTACCTGCTGTGATGACCCGAATGCACCTAGACAACGGTCGATGACCTTTCTCAACTCCCGCTCTCCCGCTATCAGCGTTTCAAGATCCTTGAAACGATCATCTCTTACCTGAAGAGAAATGTCTCCACCGACCGAACCGCGAAGAATCGCAACAGGGTCAATTGCGATGTAGGAAAAACGGGCAAGTTTTTCCTCACCCTCAACAGACTCGAGCAAACATGAATAAACATCCCGAAGTTTCAGATACACCGAAACAGGAGTTTCGGTATCCGCATGAACAGCTTTGACGAGAGGATTAAGAATAAAATCGGTCGAAGGACCTGTATGTGACATAAGTCAGAGCGATGAATGAATAATGCAGATGCTTAAATAAAAGAAAAAATCACTATCATGAAATAGAGAGTAAATCTCGTTAACCCCTTACCCTTTCGCCAACATAAAGGATGGGTAGATCTTATTCAGAAAAGACGATAACTTTTATCAACTGGCTAAAAGCACTGGCGTTATCACCAGGAGTGCTTTTTTCAGTAGGATATCTTGTTATTTATCTCCTTACCAACGTCTATCTCAATAGTGCGCTCAAAAGCACTATTTTGCAGGAAATCGAAACTGCAACAGAAAACCGATACACCATTTCCGTTGAACACCTTCGTGCAGGAATTGACTTACAGTCGGTTACCTTGCGAAATCTCGAATTCGTACCGGTGACAAATCAGAACCTGCAAGGAGAAAACTCCAGCATCTCCCTTCCTAATCTCTACGTCGAGCAGGTAAACCTTTGCAATCTTCTTTTCAGCCGAAAGTGTGTTGAGCATTCAACCAGAGAAATATCACGACATATTCTCTGCATCAACCATCTGCTGGTACTCTCATTCCCTCAGTGAACCATCAAACCGGTTCTCTGCCAACGAATCGAACTGAGCTTTTCAGCCGGATTCAGCAGGGAAATATTCGGATTCCATGACCAGTACACCATCAAAGCCTGACCGATCATATCCCGTTCAGGCAAAAATCCCCAAAAACGGCTATCGAGGCTGTTGTCCCTGTTATCTCCCATGACAAAGTAGTAGTTCTGCTCGATGGTATAGGTATCGGCGGGCTGGCCATCGATAAGAATTACACCTCCGGCAACCCCGATATTGTGCCCTTCTTCAGAAATCAATGAAGCATAGAGATAGAAGTTCTTTTCGTTCAGTGTTACAATATCGCCTTTGCGAGGGACTCGGATCGGGCCGTAATTATCCTTGTTGAAACCTGAAAACCTTGGAAACACCTGCTGGTCCGCATATCCTGCGGGCATCAATTCAGCAAGAAACTGTGCATGCTCCGGAAAAACCGTATCTTCACCATTGATGAAGATTTTCCGGTCCTCGATTTCAAGCGTATCCCCGCTTATTGCCACACAACGCTTTATGTAGTTTATAGATCTGTCTTTCGGAAATTTGAACACAACGATATCCCCCCGTTCGACAGTATCGATTCCCGGTAACCGGATATCGGTAAAAGGCACCTTTGCCCCATAGACATATTTGTTTACAAATAAAAAATCACCGGCAAGCAGTGTTTTTTCCATAGAGCTTGTTGGTATACGATACGATTCTACAACAAATACTCTTATGAGAGTAGCTAATACGAGAGCAATCAGTAACGCCTCAAACCACTCTTTCGAATGCTGTTTTCCCGTTTTCTCTTTTCCCTTTCCCAAAACCTTTATTTTTGAATGTTATAACCAGAACCGCTATCGGGCCACTTTTTTATTGACGCTTTTCGTCCTGTTATCTTGCGGTACTCCGCAGGGATATGACACTTTCCCCGGCTCTCACTGATCATCCATATTCAATACAGCGAGAAACGCTTCCTGGGGAACTTCCACCCGCCCGACCTGCTTCATCCGCTTTTTTCCTTCTTTCTGCTTTTCCAAAAGCTTTCTTTTCCTGCTGATATCCCCGCCATAGCACTTGGCAAGAACATTCTTTCTCATTGCAGAGATGGTCTCACGAGCTATGACTCTGCTTCCGATAGCAGCCTGGATAGCGACTTCATACATCTGTCTTGGAATAATGCCTCTGAGCTTCTGACAGAGCTTTCTCCCCCACTCATATGCTTTTGAACGATGAACAATCGTGGAAAGCGCATCAACCGGTTCACCGTTGAGAAGTACGTCGAGCTTGACAAGATCGGAAACACGGTAGCCGATATATTCATAATCCATCGACGCATATCCTTTCGATACCGATTTGAGTTTGTCGTGGAAGTCAAAAACAATCTCGGCAAGTGGAAACTCGAACTGCAAATTCACCCTGGTGGTATCGAGATAATCGGTATTCTTGTATTCTCCTCTACGCTCCATGGCAAGCTTCATGATGTTACCGATATAGTCTGCCATTGTGATAATATGAATACTGACATACGGCTCCTCGATCTGTTTGATCAACCCGGCATCGGGCATTTTCGAGGGATTGTCAACGACAAGCGTCTCGCCATCGGTCGAGACAACCCTGTACTCGACGTTAGGAACCGTTGTTATGATGTTGACCTGGTATTCCCTCTCCAGCCGCTCCTGTATGATCTCCATGTGCAGCAGACCGAGAAATCCACACCTGAACCCGAAACCGAGAGCAGCCGACGTTTCAGGGGTGTAGACCAGAGAAGCATCATTCAATGAAAGCTTTTCGAGTGACTCGCGAAGATCTTCGAACTCGTCTGAGTTCACCGGGTAAAGACCGCTGAAAACCATCGGCTTGACATCCTTATACCCAGCAAGCCGTTCTCTCGCCGGAGCATCAGCGAGAGTAACCGTATCGCCCACTTTGGCATCCCGGACATCTTTGATGGAACAGATAAGGTAGCCGACATCTCCCGACTCGAGCACTTTGGAAGGCTGTCGCTTGAGCCCCATGGCTCCTATTTCGTCAGCGACAAAAACCTTGTTGTTGGCAAAAAAGCTGACCCGATCACCTTTCTTGAGAACACCGTCGACAATACGCAGATAGACGATCGCACCACGATATGCATCGAACACCGAGTCGAAAATCAGAGCCCTGAGAGGCAAATCACGATGATCGACGGGTGCTGGTATTCTTGCAATAATAGCCTCGAGCAAAACATCGACACCAAGACCGGCCTTAGCCGATACCTCGACAATTTCATTTCTTTCAACGCCCATAAGATCGATAATCTGCTGGGCCACCCCTTCGACATCAGCGGAAGGAAGATCTATTTTATTGATAACCGGAATAATTTCCAGCCCGGCCTCGACAGCGAGATAAAGGTTGGCAATAGTCTGAGCCTCAACTCCCTGTGTGGCATCGACCACAAGCAGAGCCCCTTCACAAGCGGCCAGAGAACGTGAAACTTCATAACTGAAATCAACATGACCCGGCGTATCGATGAGGTTGAGAATATATGCATCACCATCGACAGCCCTGTAATGCATACGGATTGCATGACTTTTTATGGTGATACCTCTTTCACGCTCAAGCTCCATATCATCAAGTACCTGTTCAGCCACCTGATTGTGCTGTAACGTATCAGTCGCTTCCAAAAATCGATCGGCAAGCGTAGATTTTCCATGATCTATATGAGCTATGATACAGAAGTTCCTGATAGTATTGACTACCCTACTGCTCGAAGGCATAAACTGTTCATATTTAGTTGAAATTCGCAAAAACACCGGGGAATATAATGAATCCGGTTTCCCTATGAAAACACGGGGCACTCCTCTTCACATCGGAACCCACAACAGAATTCAACGGCGTTCATCTTGCGCTTACCCTCCATTTGAAGAGAGAGGATTTCAACCCACCCGTCAAGCCCCATTACAAGTAACCGGTTTCCATCCATCGAGAAACCACCCGGCACCATTGCCTGCTGTTTCGATTCAGGAAGCTGAAAATCAGAAGGGATTGCTTTATAGATCTTTACTTTTTTATGGTTGAACACCGTCCAGGCTGTTGGTTTGGGCGAAAGACCTCTGACAAAATCACAAATGGCGTCGACAGGCTCTGCCCAGTCAATCCGGGTGTTTTCAGTGATTAATTTGGGAGCTTTGGTCATCATGGTTTCGTCTTGCGGTAATTGCTCCACTTTACCCTCACTGATTAGCTTCAGGGTTGTAACAACCGTTCCCGCACCGATCACCGACAAGCGCCCGGCAAGCTCTCCCGCAGTTTCCTCGACCCCGATATTCGTTTTCTCCTGTAGTATAATGCTCCCTGTATCGACACGTTTCCGCAGAAAAAAAGTCGTCACACCGGTTTCCCTGTCACCGTTGATTATCGCCCAGTTGACAGGAGCAGCTCCTCTGTAACGCGGCAGTAGCGATGCATGAAGATTGAACGCCCCTAACCGTGCTTGTTCAAAAACCGAAGGAGGCAGAATACGAAAAGCCGCAACGACAATAACGTCTGGGCGATACCTCGCAACAGTTCCCGCAAAGCGAGGATCCTTCACATCGTCTATTTCAAAAACTGTAATTCCCAGTTCCTTTGCAGCTTTCTTGACCGGTGTCGGTTCAGGCTTGGATCGCCGGCTCCTTCTGGGCTTGTCCTTGCCTGTAACCACAAGAACAATTTCAAACTCATTATCTAAAGCAGCTATTGCGCGAAGAGAAGGGACAGCGAACTCAGGCGTTCCCATAAAAATAATTCTCATTGAAAAATCTTTTTTTCTTATTCACTTCGCTTCGCAATCCAACGTCTGCACAGCAATAGGATAGCTGGTCCTGACCTCGCCGCGCGTTATCGCATCGAGCTCTTTCTGGACTTTCCTGCGGTTTCGCCGCTGCATGCGATCGACAAAAAGCGTTCCGTCGAGATGATCGACCTCATGCTGCAGAACCCGTGCAGTAAGGTCGTTGAACTCCGCAGTATGTTCTTCGAAATGCTCGTCACGGTATTTGATCTGTATAGATGAAGGGCGCACGACATCTCCCCTGACGTCAGGAATGCTCAAGCAACCTTCGCTCATCGAAACAAAGCCTTTCACAGCGAGAATATGAGGATTGATGACCACCAACGGTAAAGCTTTTTCATACCCTTCGGCAATGGAAATATCGACGACAAGTAAGCGTAGAGAAGCGCCCACCTGGGGAGCTGCAAGCCCTATCCCATCGGCATTCCTCATGGACTCGAACATGTTGCCTATAAGTTCTTCAAGCTGCTCATCCACCCCTTTCAAAGGCTTGGTTTTCCGGCGCAGCACCTCGTCACTGTAAGTGTTGATCGGTAATATCATTCTACTAAAATCGACAATTAAAATGTTGTTTACCAAACCTGCAGACAGGCTAAAAAGTTGCCTTCACTGCCTTGAGCGAAACATGCCCGACCACACCGTACCGGTTACTCTGCAAGCCCTCTTTAAAAAAAAGTCTGTCTTTCGAGTTCGGCAATACCAGCTTGATGATACTTTAATCGTGAAGCAAATCAATAAACAACACCAAAATAAAAACTTAAACCCAAAACCACAGAACCGAGACACAAGAGGCACAAAACCCCCTCCTTCAAGCTTGTCCCACCATCGTTTGGCGCTATAATCTATTAATTTTCAAACAACAAAAAAGAGGCTGCCTTAAAAGGACAGCCCTTACAAAGGAATCCATACATAAACATCTCTTTTTCCAAGGGATGCCACTGTACCGTGAAATCAGCATATCTCTAGCTCAAAGTATGGCATAATTATCCCTTGAGCATCAAGCAAACACAAAGTATATTTAGAATGCTACAAAAATCTGCAACACAGATAATACATAATGTTGGGCCTATATGGAATATTTGGAAGGTGGCCGGTTTGGCAGAATCACAAAACACTTAAGAAAGCAAGGGTTTGAAAATGAGATGGAGGGCATCCTCTATGATTCTAAAAACTTCCCCAAACTCAAAAATCCCGAAAAAACAGAATATGTTGAAACTGTGATGGGCAGAATGGAAAAAAGTATTGGCAAAGATAATGCTGAAAAAGTCTTATTTGAATGTGGAGCACAGTGTTGTGGGAAATCGTGGTCGCGTTTTGTAAAACGTATTTGGAATCAATCTGAGTCGATAAACGGCTTTTTCATTAAATTGAATGAGGAAGAGAAAAGATATAATACTCAATTCACTTATGATCCAAAAAGAAACTCAATTGCCATTGAAAGAAGTAAATGCGTATGTGGTTTAATAAATAAAGGAAAACCTTTTAAAACGCATAAAGGCTACTGCAAGTGTAGTATTGGTCATATATCTGTCTTCCTCAATACAGTATTCAACGTCAAGGAAATTCAAATCAAGCAAGCAATCTATTCCGGTTCTGATACCTGTAAATGGCATATCCAATTGAATGAATTTGCCAAACGATAACGTTCAGACCGACAGCCCCCGCCACTCATTCTTCACTATGGGTCAGCTGTTGATGCTGGTGCTATATCCTGCACTCAACCGAGCATAATCCAAAGCCTCTACCCCTTAACCTCGATAATATCCTTCCACCGCGTCGTGTAACGGGGAGAAAGCTTCTCCATACGCTGCTTCCACCCCGTAGGTGACTCGATGGCAAGCCGAAGGGTTCCGGAGCCGTAGCGGTCGTTCACTTCGTCGAGTGCTTTCATGACTGCTTTCGAATCCTCATCGCTACTCTCTTCACCGAACAGCGATGGAGAAGCAGATACAGGTGATGCTGTTGTCAACCCATCGAGGACGACTCCCGCTTTCTGATAGGCATAGCCTTCTCTGAAAATAACGTGCAGAATAGCAAGAGCGTACTGAACGATGCCGAACGTGTTCTGCGTCACCACCGGCAGAGCAGCAGTCCTTGATCCCCGGTAGTATTTCCCACGCTTGTCGAAGGCGTCGGTATGCACGAATACCGTCACCAAACCGGCGTACAGCCCTTCTTTTCGAAGCTTTCTGGCACATTTTGCCGCAAAACTGCCGACGGCGTTCTCCAGTTCCTCGAGATCGGTCACTTTCCGTCCGAATGATCGTGAGGTGCAAATGCTTTTTTTCGCCGAGCGTACCTGTTCCAGGGGGAGACAGGAATTCCCCCTGAGTTCGTGATGCACCCTCGCACCGGTGATATGCATCTGCCGTCGGACCCATTCAGAGCTTTGCATTGCAAAATCCAGCGCAGTATGAATACCTTGAGCGTTGAGGCGCCTGGCATACGCTCTGCCGATGCCCCACACGTTTTCGATCGGAACGTTCTGGAGTGCCTCGACTGCTGCCATCTCTTCATCGAGCACACACACACCGTGATGCCTGCGGTTTTTCTTCGCGAGATGATTGGCGACCTTGGCCAGGGTTTTTGTCGCGCCTATGCCAATGCTGACAGGTATTCCCGTATTTTTTTTGATGGTGTCACGGACTGTTCTTGCCAGCCTGTTCAGATCATATCGCCCCAACCCGCACAGGTCGGCGAAGGCTTCATCTATGGAATAGATTTCAATATCCGGCAGCAGCTCACCGAGCGTGTTCATCACCCGTGACGACATGTCACCATAGAGAGCGAAATTCGGGGAAAACAGCACCACGCGATGCTTTTCGAGCAGCTGCTTGTACTTGAATACCGGCGCACCCATAGGCAAACCCAACGCTTTCGCTTCCTGGGATCGTGAAATGATACAACCGTCGTTATTGGACAGCACCACTACCGGCCGGTTGTGAAGCCCTGGATTGAACGCCCGTTCGCAGGATACGTAAAAGTTGTTACAGTCGATAAGCGCAAACATCACAAAACCACCTTTCTCATCAAATCTTCGTCATCGATCAAGATGAACTGCTATGCCATATTCTCTGTTTCATAATAATAATAAACATCCCCCAATAGCGAAAACATCCCTCTCATGTGCGGACGGTTCGTGCTATTCATCCCTCTTGCCGAAATAGCGAAAGAATTTCAGGCCGAGCAGCTTTCTTTCGGATTCGAGCCGGACTACAACATCAGTCCATCGCGGAACGTTCCGCTCGTCATCCGTGACACGGATAACCGTTTGATTCTCTCACGCTGGGGTTTCGTGCCCGTCTGGGCGGACGATCTCGCAATCGGAAACAGGATGATCAATGCACGGGCGGAGACCGTTGCCGACAAGCCGATGTTCAAAAAAGCCGTTGCCGAACAACGCTGTATCGTGCCGGCGAACGGGTTTTACGAATGGCGCAAGATTGGAAGCAGAAAGCAGCCTGTTTATATCAGCCGGAAGGACGGAAAGATCATGGCTCTCGCGGGTATACACAACACCTGGGTATCACCCGCGGGCGAAAAGGTCAATACCTTCGCCATTATCACCACGCAGCCGAATGAATTGGTCAAGGAGATTCACAACAGAATGCCGGTTATTTTATCTAAGGAGCAATACGAGGAATGGCTGCAAACCGGAAAACTGTCTCCTGAGGCTCTTGAGCGTTTGTTCAAACCGTTCCCTTCCGCGAAGCTCGAAAGCCACGATGTTTCATCAAAAGTCAACTCACCTGCGAACAACGCTCCTGACAATATCGATCCTCTCGATTAAACGCTCTCCGGCAACAAGACCTCTAGCCGAATCATCATCGCCTCGAGGCCCCGTACGCTCTACCAGCCTTATTTAAACTCAATAGTTTCAACGGCAGAGAGACCCTCCCTTCTCTGAACCATTTGCTCACGATTGCCCGGTCCCTTATACTTGTACAGACCGAGAAATTCATGTCGTGTGTTTTTCCGGGCAGTGTAACCGGTTCCCGGAAGTCCGGATACCGGTGTTCTCTTCCTTTTGAAATCGCCTTTTTTCGTAACTTGACCTGTACAATCTACCAGCTTTTTGAGTTACTGTACAAATATGATCGTACTCTATCGGCGACCAATGGGCGGCTTAAGTAAAATCCCGGAAGGCAGCGGAAGGGAATAACAGAAGCATACAGGCCCTACCCGCGTCGACATGCACGTAGATTCACGTACATCAGGCACGATCATTTTATAACCGACGACAATGAAAAAAGATCTCATCACCTATAGTTTCTTTTTGCTGCTTTTTTCAGCGAGCATAAACCTTGCATTTGCCGACTCAACATCGCAAAAGGCCGGCCTCTCGCAACAAACAAGCCTTGTCGTTCCCGTAACAGCTCAAACCGGTACAGATACTTTAGAAACAAAGCCGGCTCCGCCGCCGAAAATAGACGATAAGGAAGTCATAAAGTTCTTTTCCGACTCACTGAAGCAACAAAGCGGATTTCCGGTCATCGTCAACAACAATGAGGTTTTTCGCCTGCATGGCAAAATCGCATCGATCGACCCAGAGCAAAGAGCTCGGAAAACATCAAAAATTCTTACAGAATTTTTCCGCTCATCAACCCCGATTGACTCACTCATAATCGTCGAGGGAGAAACGCTGACGGCAATCAAAACCCAAAGGGACATCATTGCAGCATTCAGCGAAGAAGACGCCATAGCCGAAAACATGTCACGGCAGGAACTTGCCGATTCAGCTCTTGCAAGAATCTCGAATCAGGCGGAAGAATTCAGGCAAGAAACCAGTGGACAGAATATAGTGTTCAGTATTCTTAAATCTCTTGCGCTTTTAGTGGCTCTGGCTGTTGTCTGGCATTATCTGCACAGTTTTTTCAACCTCATAGACGGATGGATACAAAAAATCAGGCTACACAACACCTCCTCCAGCCCGAATAAGCTCATACAAATGCTTTCTCCCGACCATTTTGCGTCCGGACTCGAATGGTTCAGCAAAATAGCCGAGTTGTTTCTGAAAGTCCTTCTGATTTACGCTTACCTCACGACAATGCTGAGCTTTTTCCCATGGACGGAGGACTTATCGACCAACCTGCTCGAGTTCGTCCTGGAGCCGGCAAAAAGATTATCCAATGAATTTATCACCCTGATTCCAAATGTTGTAGCAATCATCATCCTGATTACCATCACTCGTTACCTCGGTAAGTTCAGTGATGTTTTTTTCAGGAACATCTCAAAAGGAGAACTCAAGTTCGGTGATTTTGACGCTGAATGGGCTGAACCGACAAGAAAAATCGTCAAAATAATTCTCTACCTCTTGCTGGTATTCCTGCTTTTTGCATCTTTGCCTTTAACCAATAACCGAACCATACTGGCGCTGTTCATAATTTTAGGCCTGACTGTTTCACTCAGTGCAGTACCTGCTTTTCAGAATATAATCGCCGGTATCATGTTGAATTACACTGGATCGTTCAGAATCGGCGACAGGGTTAAATTCGGCGACATTACCGGTGACATAGTGTATAAAGGTCCTCTTGTAATTCGTATTAAAAATCTTTTGAATGAAATCATCCTCATACCAAACTCAACCGCATTTCGTTCAAAAATTATAAATTATACGGAGTCGGTTCAAAAAAACGGGCACTTATCACTTGAACTTGTACTTTATTTAAAAGAAAACTTAAAAACTGAAACACTTCGTGAGTTGGTAATTGACGCGGCATTGGGAACCGATGGTATCATGCTCGATCCGAAACCGTTGTTTTTAAGGGCTGAAACAAAGAACGGATTATTCGGCTATACGCTCAGGGTAAATACCAAAGAAGAAAAAAATCTGGAAACCGTTTATTCAAGGCTTTTCCAGAATGTCCAGAACAAGCTGCAGGAACACCATTACAATCTGTCCTGAACGGATTGTCTCTCAACACAGCCCTATCTAACCGGATCATACCAATGGCCTTTTCAAAAAATAAGAAGAAGAAAAACCTTTCTCAGCTGGCACTACAGGCAGAAACCATTTTCAAAGAGTCAATGAAAGAAGAGGGCTACCGATGCACCAGAGAAAGGCTGACTGTATTACGTGAAATCTATGAATCCGACAGCCACCTGGATGCCGATGAAATATTCGTGCGCCTGAAAAAAAAGGGCGTCAGTATATCCAGAGCAACAGTGTACCATACTCTCGACCTGTTGTTCAAATTCCACCTGGTCAACAAAATCGATCTTGGTCATAAACACACACATTACGAAAAGTCGTATGGAGTAGACAACCATCTGCACATCATCTGTGAACAGTGTGACCGGGTCGTCGAAGTGCACAGTGATGAACTCAACAAACTTCTTGACAAGCTTTGTGAAAAAAACGGTTTTACGCTTGGCAGTTTCAGCCTTCAAGTCTTTGCAAAATGCCGCGAAGAAATGGAAGGTCAGTGCTGCTCGAAATCCCACACCAACAAAAGCAAACACTGACGGCGGAAACCTTTTACCGTTTCTCTTTACAGCTGTTAATGGTTTGGAAGTAAGTCACTTACGATCAGAATGTCCCCTTCGCCTGTCTTTTTCCACTGTTTTTGCGGAATAATTTGAAATGCTCGTGCTTTAGGGATTGATTATGGATGTTTCTCTCTTTGCCGCCTTGATCGGCGGCATCATAGTTCTCGGTGTTCTCGGTGATTTTCTTTTCACCAAAACCAAGATACCGACCCCGGTCATTCTCATGTTTGCAGGAATAATACTTGGTCCTGCTACACATATATTGAAAAGTGATATCTTTTTTGAAATCGCCCCGTACTTCGGCACATTCGCGCTTATCCTCATTCTATTTGAAGGTGGACTTGATTTGGAGTTCGACCTGGTGATACGACAATTTTCGTCCGCATTGCTGTTGGGGTTTCTTTCTTTCATCGTCGGAGCCGCCGGTGTCACCTCAATCTGCCTCATTCTTTTTCAGATGGAAATGAGTGACGCTCTTTTTTACGGCTTTATCTTCGGCGGCACCAGTCCGGCGGTCATTTTGCCGGTCCTGCCAAGGCTTTCCATCTCGAAAAATCTCAAAACCCTGCTGACGCTCGAAGCGGTCATCAGCGAGGTCCTCACAGTCATCTCTGTTATCATCTACATCAAAATCCTCAAAGGGGGACAATATGAAGGTATCTCCATTCTCAACCATATTCTGACAAGCATCGGAATATCGATTCTTCTCGCGGCTGTCAGCGGATTGGTATGGAGCCGTTTCATGGGATATTTCAGCAAGCAAAATCTCGCTTACATGCTTACCCTCGGCTTCGTTCTGCTCCTCTATACTCTGACCGATTTTCTGGGCGGTGAAGGAGCAATAACCATTCTTGCATTCGGCATACTGCTCGGTAATAGTAAAATACTTGCGGTAAAATCCCAGTCGATCCTCCAAAAGCTCAATAGCAGCGTAAACATAGCCGATTTTGAAATCGATGAAGTTGTAAAAAAAATCAATGCGGAACTGACCTTTCTCGTACGCACCTTTTTCTTTGTATTTATCGGTCTGCTTGTCGATTTCACCTTTTTTACGCCGGATGTTCTCCTGATAGCTGTAGCTATTCTGACAATTTTCTTCATCAGCCGTATCGCCACGATCAACCTTGTTCGCCCGCTTTCTCCATCTCTTAAAAGTGCACATATTTCCTCGACTTTAGGGCTCATCCCGAGAGGTCTCGCAACCGCAGTCATGGCCTTCACTCTTTTGAACAGCGGTGTTTTTACCTCCAGCCAGCTCCTTTCAGTGGTTTTCGCAGTCATTCTGGCCAGTAATTTGCTAATGTCGGTATTTGTCTATTACTATGAAAGCAAATGCAGACATAGCGCAAAGAATGAAGAAATAAGCAACTAAAGAATGATATTCAACCCCGTTTGAGGACTATGCACTGGATATACCTGTTCATCGCCATCATCATGGAAGTTGCAGGAACAACGTCTATGAAGCTTTCAGAAGGATTCTCAAAACCATTGCCATCGATTTCAATTTTCATTTTTTATGGCTTTAGCTTTACATTTCTCACGCTGGCCTTGAAGACGCTTCCAATAGGTATCACTTATGCTATTTGGGCTGCTGTAGGTACAGCGCTGATAACTCTTGTCGGTATCATATGGTTCGGAGAATCGTTGAATATGCTGAAAATACTCTCGCTACTTTTGATCATCATCGGTGTCGCCGGACTACATGCAAGCCGGGAATCCATGCTTTAGTCTTATGTCAGAACCTCTTTATCGCAAAGTTGTTGTCAAGGTAGGAACCAATGTCATCACCAACAACAAGGGTGAGCTGGACCTGCAGATACTCGATCAGCTTGTTTCACAAATTGCGGCACTGCGCAAACAGGGCGTCGAAGTGCTGCTTGTTTCCTCAGGTGCCGTCGGTGCCGGCCGCTCTATAGTCAAGCTCCCTTCGAGTCTTTCTCCTGTCGCTTCGCGGCAGGTGCTCTCCTCAACCGGACAGATAAGACTCATCAACACATATGCCGAGCTTTTTGAACAATGCGGCCTGAACATCGCACAAATCCTCGTGACAAAAAGTGATTTTCGTGACCGCCTTCATTACCTCAATATCAGAACCTGTCTTGCCTCGCTTCTGGAACATGAGATTATACCGATCATCAACGAAAATGATGCTGTTTCCGTAACAGAACTGATGTTCACGGATAACGATGAGCTTTCGGGAATGATAGCTTCCATGATGCAGGTCGATGCCTACATTATTCTGTCACATGTCGACGGCCTTTTCGACATGTCCAGAAAAGAACGTACCGCAAGTCTCATCCGCACCATCGACGTTGCCGCCGAACATTTTCATCAGTATATCAAACCGGGAAAATCTGAATTCGGAAGAGGAGGTATGCTGACCAAATGCCATATTGCTCATAAACTTGCTCGTTTCGGTATTACTGTCCATATCGCCAATGGACGCACTTCCGGCATTCTTACCGAAATTTTGAACGGTAAGGAAGTAGGAACACGGTTCATCGCTCAAAAACCGGTCTATGGGCGAAAACGCTGGATTGCTCACAGTGAAGGACTTGAAAAGGGGGCTGTCACCATCAATGCCGGAGCAGAAACCGCCTTACGTTCCCCAAAGCGTGCAAACAGTCTTCTCCCGGTAGGCATTGAATCGGTTATCGGAACTTTTTTCAAAGGGGATATTATCAAAATATGCTCCGAAAACGGTGAAGCCATTGGTTATGGCATGGCGCAATACAGTTCTGAAAAGACAAAAGAAATCCTCGGCAAAAAAGGAGAAAAACCGCTGATTCATTACGACTACCTCTACCTTATGTCTTGAAATACAGGAAATTGTTTCAATTTCTTTCAGTCGCTTTGACGGTTATAGGCATCCCCTGAACACCGGCATAAAAGACAATGAGTTCCGCAGTTTCTTTCCCTTCGTTTTTTCCGTAATGCCATGTATCGACGACTTCGACAATCGGCTCTCCTGCTCGCAGATGAAGCACCTGACCTTTTTTTGTCGTAACCGTCAGTTCACCTTTCAGCATAACACCTGCATTGATTACAGGATGTTTATGCAACGGCAGCTTCAGCCCGGGTGGAATCGCTATTCTGAGAATCGTCACTTCTGCAACACCTTCTGCATATGCGGGTAATGCACTGCCATTCCAGCTTTTACTGGTCTTTGCCAGCACATCCACCTTCACCGCAAGCGGTTCTTTCGCATAAACCTGCCCGGCAAACAAAAGCATCGAGCAAACCAAACAAAACAACTTATTCATGCTTCATTCCTCACTGTCCGGTACGTTACAACCACAAGCAACAGCCCCTCCATTTTCTCTACAACCTTCAGTAATATAACCGTCGCGCTTCCACCAGTCCAGACCTCCGATCAGCTCTTTCACTCTGAATCCGAGCCTTGCCATCTGCAGAGCCCCCTTTGTAGAAGCATTACAACCAAAACCGTCACAGTAAACAATGAACAGCGCCGTTTTATCCAGCTGCTTCGTTGTCTCTTCGCTCATCTTTCGATGAGGAAGATTGATGGCCTTCGGGATATGTTCCTGTCGATAGGACTCTGGTGATCGTGCATCGATGACGATGATGTTTTCTCCAGCATCCATCGCTGTCTTGAGGTCCCAGGAATCCGTCTCGAAAGCAAGCTTGTCGCTGTAATGCCGTATTTGTTTATCCATGACATTGTATAGAGTTACAAACAAGAAAAACTACAGCGTTTTCGAACAAGATAGCCTCAACAACATCGAACCGAAAAGCTTTCCATCCTTGTTCTCTGCTTTACAGGCAAAAACATACTCACCACCCTCCAGTCCGGAATATGCCACTTTCATAGTCACCGCTTCTCCTGCAAAAGCGAAATTATATGCCTGTACTTCTGCCGCTACAACAGTGTATCGTATGCCCGATTCACCAACAATTTTAGACAGCAGTTTTCCTGCGGTTCTACTGAGCGAGTGCATCAAAATTGCGACCGGAATACAAGGAAACGAACAAAAATGCCCATTACATTCTTCCGGTTTCAGTGGACCAAGCCTCGCACTTATCGCATTATCCAAGTAGTGGACATCATTGAGGGGAATCTGTTTTTTGTAAGGGTTGTTCGAAGGATTACACTCGAATTCCTGCTTTTTTATATGAAACAGCTTAGCAAACAGCGGAACATTCATAATATGATAATGCGTCTCCAGCTCATATAACGGCTCATCTTGATCGGTCGTCAATGTGGCGAATATGGTACCGCTCCTCTTATCCATGAACAATATCTTCGCTCTACCGCTAAAAGCGCTTTTGCTGACTTCCCCCCCTTTAGCGACATTTTTCAAAACCGCTCTTGAAGCGACATAATAATGTTTTTCCTTATTCGGATTTGACCATGCAAGCGCACACGCCCCCAAGACAGCCAAATGCCTTCCGACTTCCGCTGCCGCAATTCCACCAACCTCGTTGTCCATCGGTTGTTCAGCGACAAATTCCGCGGTTGCCCCATCACTTGAAACCTTTAAATTTTCCAGCGCATAATACGGCGCCGTCACGCCAATATTACCGATAACAGTATCGACCATACACAGTTTTTTTTCTATTTAAACCAAAAACACCCCAACAACGATTCTTTACCTTTTTGATTCAGAACAAGTAACGAGTACAATACAGAAAAACCGGGAAAAAATACGAAGCATACCCAAAAGACACTGCGATACCAACAACAGTTGAACACCAGCCACACCGGCATTATTGCAAGAAAAAAGGGGCATGGGAGAAAGCCTGACGTACCGATACGCAAGCCCCATAATATATGGAAGTTAACTATAATTAAAAAAGAGAAATAGCTGGCAACGAAACCTGATCATCAGCCACAGACCACTCAATGGGCCGAGGAATGGAACAAAAACCAAACGAGCGTGAAGATCCCCAGATAGTTTCCAGGAACAACACTTATATGAACTTTTGATTAACCATAAACAACATAATAATAACGGCAGTGATGCTGCACGATACGTATATTCACGAATAAGACACGGTATCATCGAGAATACGGAGAAAGAGACCTGAATGCCTGGTTTTTTTGTTACATTCGGGAAAGCCGACTGACACGAACAGGAACATTCGAAAACTTCTTTTGAACATGATACAAAAAGAGCGTGTCAATACCGGAACGTATCATGAATTTCACACTCTGAAGTATGCAAAACGCAATTGACAACAACCTGCAAAAGGTTCGCCAAGCAAGCAGAAAACTCTGTACCCTCCCGGACGATACCATAAACACCATTCTTGACGATCTTGCTGACAGAATACCCGGCAGAAATCAAACAATCCTCGAGGCAAATAAAAAAGACCTCGACAGGATGAACCCTGACGATCCAAAATATGACAGGCTTTTACTGAACCCGTCTCGCCTTGAAGCGATTGCAAACGATATCCGCAACGTTGCGAGCCTGCCTACTCCTATAGGCAGAATCCTTGAAAAGAGAACGTTACCAAATGGGCTTCAGCTGAAAAAAACAACCGTTCCCCTCGGCGTCATAGGCATAATTTATGAATCGAGACCGAATGTGACGTTCGATGTATTTTCACTTTGCCTGAAGTCAGGTAATGCAACTGTTTTAAAAGGCGGCAGCGATGCAATGTATTCGAACATTGCGATTGTCGAGCTTATTCATGATGTTCTTGACAAACACGGTATCGACACAAACACACTTTACCTTCTTCCTGCCGAGCGTGAAGCAGCGGAAATCATGCTTAACGCTGTCGGCTACATTGACGTGATCATTCCAAGAGGGAGCCAAAAACTCATCGATTTTGCACGAAAAAAATCGACAGTTCCGGTCATTGAAACCGGAGCAGGTATCGTACATACTTACTTCGATAAAAGCGGCGACCCTCAGAAGGCAAAAGAGATCGTTTTCAATGCGAAAACCAGAAGACCAAGCGTCTGTAACGCCCTGGATACCTTCATCATTCACCGGGAACGGCTTGACGATCTAGCCTTCATTACAGAGCCACTTGCCGAGAAAAAGGTCATCATATTCGCCGATGCAGACGCCTATCCCGCATTACTGGGACGCTACCCGTCCGAACTGCTGCAAAAAGCGGAAGCGACTCATTTCGGCACTGAATTCCTCTCTTTGAAAATGTCTGTAAAAACAGTTGACGACTTCGACGAAGCAGTGGACCATATCAATCGCTACAGCTCAATGCATAGCGAAGCGGTCATCGCATCTGATCCCGCGGTGAAAGAGAAATTTATCAAACGAGTCGATGCTGCTGTAGTGTATGCCAATACATCGACCGCTTTCACCGATGGAGCACAGTTCGGCCTCGGCGCCGAGATAGGAATAAGCACCCAGAAACTCCATGCACGAGGTCCAATGGCACTACAGGAACTGACAAGCTACAAATGGGTGATCGAAGGAGAAGGACAGATAAGACCATGATATCTTCATTGATGTGCGGACCATTGAATCAACGAATTATAAATCATTGTGGTTCTGCACATCAGCGAACAAACCGACCAACAGTTTTTTCAGATGCTTGAAGCCAGAAACATTTACAAATCATACGCTCTTCCCGGACAGAAAAGTATAGAGATTCTCCGAGGTATCGATCTGAAAGTAAACGAAGGGGAAATGGTAACCGTTGTCGGTGCTTCAGGAAGCGGAAAAACCACATTGCTCAACATTCTCGGCACTCTCGATACTCCCGACAGCGGTGAAATCATTTTCAAGGGGGAAACCGTCTTCCGTGAAAAACGCTACACGCTTTCACAGAAAGCTCTCGCTGGTTTCAGAAACAGAAAAATCGGTTTCGTTTTTCAATTTCATCATCTACTCTCCGATTTTTCCGCTGTTGAAAACGTTGCCATGGCAGAGTTCATAGCAACGGGAAAACTCAATCCTGCGAAGGAAAAAGCATCTAAACTGCTTGCAAAGCTCGGTCTCACCAACCGCCTGAATCACCTTCCAGCCGAACTTTCAGGCGGGGAACAGCAGCGGGTAGCGATTGCTCGTGCCATGATGAACTCACCGATGATGATCCTGGCAGATGAACCAAGTGGCAATCTCGACAGCAAAAACAGTTCCATACTGTACGATCTCATGGCAAGCATCGGCAAAGAACACCGAACCGCATTCATCATCGTTACCCACAACGAAGACTATGCCCTTACAGCCGACCGGTGTTTACGCATGGAGGATGGCACACTACACCATCATTAATATGTCGAGCCTTTGATTTCTCCAATCATCAAAGTTTTTCAGACAGTCAACGAAAGAACAATACAGCATTTTTTATCACTCGGTTACGTATATTGTTAGTTTGGTTCTTCAGGCTCGAACACTTCAGCCCCAAAGCACTTCATGCATACAGAAAATAAATCTCACAAAATAGGCCCGATTGAACTGGCTCCATCGATACAGCCCCACCATGCATGGACATTTTTCTATGCCGCCTTTTTCTCTATCGGGATGATTACTTTTCTGTCTATCGGACAGACATATATTCTCAATGTCCACCTTGGCATTCCCGAAAAAGAGCAGGGGACGATAAGCGGCAATCTCGTCGTTTGGACAGAACTGATCGCTCTGCTTCTCTTCATCCCCGCAGGTATTTTCATGGACCGTATCGGGCGCCGGCCGATGTACGTTGCAGGATTTCTGCTCATCGGCCTTACCTATGTGCTCTACCCGTTTGCCGGTTCGGTTACGGACCTTTTTCTCTACCGCATCATCTA